>Ga0197142_1000044_pt1 | contig 96472 bp, 93 predicted proteins | sample GBS60_MetaG_FD_148614 | JGI IMG/M metagenome (GOLD analysis project Ga0197142, IMG submission 148614) | Sediment microbial communities from Great Boiling Springs, Gerlach, Nevada, United States - GBS 60_MetaG | ecosystem: Environmental > Aquatic > Thermal springs > Hot (42-90C) > Sediment... | reverse complement strand
GCAGGGGCAAGTTGTTTTCGAGCGCGTAGAGAAAGATGTAATTGCGGAGCAAATGCCGCTTGATAGATTCAATGAATGCGCTTCCACTGGATTCAAGGCGTTTGAAGAGATTGGTTCGGCAGAAGCCCATGAGGCGTTTGCCTGCGCGTGAAAGGTTATCTAAGAGCCTGGCTTCTTCTGGTGTCGGCGGGTTTTTCTTTTGCGGCGCGATGTAGTTACCCAGTCCGTAGCGCGGCACATTGAGGCGGTTAATTAAATCGACAACATCATCGGCGTAGAGACGTGCATATTGGTCAAGAGGGTTGTTTTCATCGATGTTGAATGTGATGGTTTTGGGTTTTCGTGTTGGGAAGAACGATCGCGTGCCGTCAGAGAAGGTTAAAAAACGTCGATGGGTTTGCGGGTCTATGTCGGTGTAGTGCTGTTGAATAAATCCTCTGGTGCGGCGAATGAGAAAGAGCCGCATCAGTTCTCGCCAGTCGTCAGGCTCAACACTTTTTTCAAATGCGGCAAGCGAGCGCGGCGAGCATTGATGTTTAGACTGAAAAATCGCTTCATCGCCGTTGTAGTATTTTTTGATGTGCTGTTCAGGACGAATGCCGAGGTCTTTGTTTTCATCAACGAAGAGTCGGAGTTGATTGGAGAGGTCAAGATACAGTTTGTTGTAGGGCGTTGCTGAAAGCAAAATCACACGGCTGCCGCTTTGCGCAATATACTCTTGAATGGCTTGGTAACGTTTGGACTCGCGGTTGCGTAGGTTATGGCTTTCGTCAATAATCACCAGTCGGAAACGAGCGGGAACGTCGGGCAATTCTCGAATCACGTTGCTGAGCGAGACGATACGGGCGTGCAGTCCGTAGGTCTCGGCATAGGTTTGCCACATCGGCACAAGGTTTTTTGGGCAGATAATCAGCGTGCTGAATCCGAAGTCGTCTTCCAAGATGCGGGCAAGCGCAGTTGCCATCATGGTTTTTCCAAGTCCGACCACGTCGCCGAGTATCACGCCGCCTTGTTTATGCACGTAGCGTGCGGCAATTCTCACCGCATTTTCTTGAAACTTGAACAACTTGCCGCGAAAATCTTCTGGCAAAGCAAATTCTGAAAGACCGGCACGGGCTTCTTCGGACAGGTGATAAGCAATTTTGAGGTGAATGTGATACGGCGGGATTGGTGTTTCACGCGCCCAACTTTGCTCAATAATCTCGGCAAGTTCAGCCGAAATATCAAGGCAGTATCGATCGTTCCAGCGGTCTTCAAACCATTGTGCGAGTTTCTTGGTCTCATCGTGTCCGAGCACATCGATGTTGAGTTCGCCTTGTCCTTTTAAGCCTGAAAATGTCAGATTGCTGCTGCCAAGAAACCCGGTTCTTGGGTTATTGTAATCGTTGCGATAGAGCAGATAGAGTTTGGCATGGAGCGGATAACGCAAAAACAGTTTCACGACGACTTTTTTCTTTCGTAGTTGGTGCGCAAGTCGTCGCAAGCCGATTTCATCATCATTGGTTGGAACGCCGATAGTGAGTTGCTCTTTGAATTCTTCGGCAAGTTTCTTTTTGAGGCGAATGGCAGTGGCTTGGTCGATGTCATCATCACCATCTAATCGAAAAAATCGCTTCAACTCCTCTTGCGGCGCGCGATGCATGCCAACGAGCAATCGGCAACTTGTTTCCCCTTTGCCGCCTAAGGCTTCAAGATGCTCTGAAATCGATTTCCAACCACGAAGGTTAAAATATCCGACGCAAAAATCGGCGCGTTCCGAGAGTTTGAGCGTTTCTACCAACGCAGGGAGTAAGTGCGTTTCAATGTTATCAAAAATGCGCGGCATGGTGCTTTGGAGTTGATTTTGCTTTTAATGTAAGAAAAGAGTTGGGCGAGATGTAAATTTTGCGCTCATCTGACTTGCATAATGTCTTCAAACACAACTACGCGATAAAGAAATGCACACGGATAAAATTGCCTATCTCTGGCTACAAGATATTCCCGAAGGATTTTTCGCGCTCATTGGCAGAGCAAAAGAAATGCCTTGCGATACGAATACAAATCGGTAGAATTGAAAGAAACCTCGTTTCGCATTGATGGTGTCTTTGTGCCAGAAGCGAAAAATGAAGACGACACCTACTTCGTAGAAGTGCAGTTCCAACAAGATGAGACGTTTTATGCGCGATTCTTCGCCGAAATTTTCCTTTATCTTAAACAGTTTTCAGTCAAAAAGTGGCGCGCAGTGGTCATTTATCCCAATCGCAAAACTGAACAAGAAGACATTGAAGCCTATTCCGTATTGCTTGAAAGCGAGTGTGTCAAAAGAGTATATTTGGACGAATTGCCAAGCATTGAGCAGTTAGATGAGGCGATAGGCGTGTTCAAGCTCGCAATAGAGCCGAAGCCGAAAGTGGTTGAAGCGGCAAAAAACCTTGTCGAGAAAAATCCATCACGATTAGACTACATTACTAAGCTTTTATTCTACAAATTCGAGAACTTAACGCGAAAGGAGATTTTAGAAATGTTAAGCATCAGAGAAGAATTCGAGGAAGAACTCAAAAAGACGCGCGCCTACCAAGAAATACTCCAAGAAGGCATGCTCAAAGGCTACAAGCAAGGCGTGAAAGAGGGCTTCGAGGAAGGTTACGAGAAAGGGATTCAGAAAGGAATTGAAAGTGGGAAACTTGAAGGGAAACTTGAAGCCGTGCAACTGCTCAGAGAAGCAGGATTTTCTGACGAAGTGATTTCAGAGCGACTCGGAGTGCCGCTCCAAGCTGTTAAATCCGTGCCACGCACATAACAAAGCGAGATGATTGCTCTTGACCACGTAACGCTCTATCGCGGCAACAAAGCCGTGTTAGACAAGCAAAGCCTCGAAATCAAACGCGGCGAACTGCTCTACCTTATCGGACCAAGCGGCGCGGGCAAAAGTTCATTTCTCAAACTGCTTTACATGGATTTATTGCCTGACGAGGGCGAAGTTCGAGTTGGTGCGTATTGTTCAAGCACGATTAAACGCCAAGAAATTCCCTACCTGCGGCGCAACTTGGGCATTGTGTTCCAAGAGTTCCGACTGTTTGAAGATAGGACGGTGTATGAGAACATCGCGTTTGTGTTGGAAGTAACCGATGTGCGCCCTAAAGAAATTCCGAAGCGAGTTAGCGCGGCACTCTTGGAAGTGGGGCTATCGCAAAAGCGTAATGAGTATCCACGAAACCTATCGGGCGGCGAGCAACAGCGCGTTGCCATTGCGCGTGCACTCGTGCGCGAACCCTTCGTGCTGTTAGCCGATGAACCCACGGGCAATTTAGACCCCGAAGTCTCGCTTGAAATCATGATGCTTCTCAAAAAAATTAGTCTCAAAGGCATTGCCGTCGTAGTGGCTACGCATGATTACAACATTGTCAAACAAGTGCCCGCGCGCACCTTGCGACTCAAAAACGGCGTGCTTGAAGATGTAACAACTTCACCTATTCAACATTAGGCATCGCTCTTTTTGGTTCGTGATTCTGCAATACGCACTATCACAAACGCAATCAAGGCAAACGTGAAAAAGAGCAACAGCATCAAGGCAATGCCTTTTAAGGTTTCAATGATGGTGCGATAAATTTCCAAAACCCATCGCTCCGAAGTCAATTCAAGTGCACTTGCCGAGTAGGTCTGATGGTCAGGTGCAGAAATGTATCGCTCTAAATCCCACAAGCGCACGCCACTGGAAACGCCAACCACATAGAGCACAAACCGCACATACTTTGCCCAAGCCATGTAAATCTCATCGGTGATGATGCGCTTCAAAATGCTGTTGAGCGAGTGCTTAAAAAGCCAATCAATAATCAATGCGACGCTGAAGGCAATCGCCAACATTATCACTAAGAGCGTGATAAACATGATTCTAGTGAGCGACTACCGTGCTTTTTTGCGTGCTGGATGGGCTGCGGATTTTTTCGGCGTTACCGCTCCCCCAATTTCGTGGTCAGAGGCTAATAGCCTTGTATATCGCGCGCTATCGTTCAGCACGGCAATTGCCTCACGAAGTTGTCTGTCGGAACTAAATGAAACCACCAGCCCTGCCTCTTCGCCCTTATAGCGCGTAATGATTTCACGCTCTAAAATCGAAAGCAAGCGCTCCTTTTGGCGATAGAAATCACGTTCTTTTTCTTCTGCCATGACTTTTTTCAGGTCAGCAAGTTGTCTTTGGAGCGCATCGCTATAAGTGTTCTTTGAGGCTACTTCGATGAGGTCCTGCAGTTCCTTTTCAGCATCGGATTCGTAACTGAACTTATCAGCATCCAGAAACGCTTTGAACTCGGCAAGCAGGTTGTCATCAGCCTTGAAGTTTTGGGGCAAGCTTTGGTGCTTAGCGCGGTATTGATTAGCAAACTTGAGAAATGCTGACTTGCGATACAGCGCTGTTTCAAGTGCAGTGTATTCGTGGTCTTCAACTTTGACATCTGGTGTAATGCCGCCGCCGTCGTAGACAATTCGTCCGCCCTTCGTTTTGAACGGCCTGTGAAGCGTATCGTGCTCAATGGTGAAGACTTTGCGTTTGCCTTCTTTTTTGTTGCGTTGAAAATAATCCACTTCTTGAATCAATCTTCCACTTGGCGTGTAATACTTTGCGGTGGTAATTTTCAGCGAGGTGTTGTAGGGCAAGCGTGAAATGGTTTGAACCAAGCCTTTGCCGAAGGAGCGTGTGCCGACCACAACACCTCGGTCCAAATCTTGGATAGCGCCTGCTACAATTTCTGAAGCTGATGCGCTACCGCCATCAATTAGCACCGCCAACGGCACATCGGGCATCAGTGGCGCTACGGGTGAAGTGTATGAGCGCACCTTCGTTGTGTCGCGTCCTTTCGTGGTTACAATCACGCTCCCCTGTGGCAAAAACTTGCCAGCAATGCTGACTGCCGCATCCAGCAAGCCGCCCGGATTATTGCGCAAGTCTAAAATCATGCCGCGTAACTTTTGCCCCTTTGCCCTTGCAGAATCTTGCAACATGCGCAAAGCCGAAGCAACTTCCTCGGCAGCGTTTACGCTAAAGCGCTCCAACTTAATGTAGCCAATGCCATCATCCACAAAACCTGAATAAGCAACATTTTTAATCAGAATTTCACGGCGAATGAGCACAAACTCTAACGGCTTACGTTCACCTTCGCGCTCTATCTTCAAACGCAACTCTGTGTCTGGTTCGCCTCGCACCATCGAGCGAATCTCCGACAGTGTCTTGCCCTTGACATTTTTTCCATCCACTTCAATAATCACATCACCAATGCGCATGCCTGCTTTATCTGCTGCGTAGCCTTCGGTAATGCTCATAATCATGACGCGTCCATCCGAATCCGTGCCCAGGGTAACCCCAATGCCTGCATATTTGCCCGTCGTGATTTGCTCCACATCGTCCGATTCCTCTTCATCCATAAAGACCGTGTAAGGGTCTAAGGTTGAAAGCATGCCATCAATACCTGCTCGCATGAACTGCGCCACGTCAATGTTGTCGACATAGTTTGTTGAAATCTCGCGATAGACTTTCGCCAGTAGTTCAATGTTGCGCGCAATCTCAAAGAAATTTTCGTTTTTGGCCACAAAGCCAAACCCGCCAAACCCCATTATGAGCACAAGCAAAAGCGGCAAGAGTCTCTTTTTCATAGTGATTGAGGAAAACAGTTGATGAAATTTCCGAAAATCTACAACGCCATGTTTATGATTGCAACATCGCTTCAGACGAAGCATATGGTTTGAATATGACTTTGCCAATCGCACATTCTTCGCAGCGAAAGTGTTCGCAATATGACCTATGCAGTTCTATCAAGCCTTGCTCAATCATTGCTGATTTCACCTGATAGGCATTAGAGAAAAGCTCATTCATTACCGAATTGGCAAGGTCATTTGTCAAGCCTTTTGGGTATGTGGCGTAGAGCGTTAGCACTTCTTGTTGCTGCAGTGCGTTGCCTTGCTTTTGATATTCGCCATAAAGCACAGGCAAGAGCGTGTTCAAAACAATTTCTGCCGCACGGGTTCTTCCAACAAGTGATTTCACAGAGGTTTTTGCCTCTTTGCCAAAGCGATAATGATTTCGCCAGTAGCCGTCAGCGTCAGCAAGGAAGAGACTTTCCAGCAGCGTCAGTTTACGTTTTGCCGGAAGGCTCATTTCAACTATCTCCATGGCTGGTGACAAGAAACCGCGCTCGAGGTTTTTGGAGAGAATCTCCGCCAATGCCGCAAGGCGAAGTGTTGGAACGTTCGCTGGTCGAAGCCGAAACCACATCCACCGACTTGCATTGAGTTTGGGCAGCGAAACTAAATCCGTCTGCTGAAACAGCGCTCGCAAGTCGTTGCAATAAGGCTCGTCAGAATCATCAGGCAATAGCCCTGAAAGCGAAAAGAAAATTGCTTCAAGCATCTTACGGCGCGCCTTGAACGAAAGCCCTGCAAAAGATTTCAGTTGCTCAAACGACACTCGCCTTGCCAGTTCTTCCATCGGTTCAGTGTTTTGACTATACCCCAGTGCACGCGCCAGCCCGCGATAGATTTGCTCATCTGGATTTTTTGACAGCGAATTCAGTTGTTCAACCTTTCTCAAGAAGCGCTCGTGGGCAAGTCGCTCCACCCAATTAAGTTTCTGGGCATCGTCAATTTCTGACAGAAACGCCGCACAGTGCAGTGCCGTGCGCCTCATGTGCGCCGATTCATCGCGAAGACATCGCAAAATGACCTTGTTCAAACTTTCATTGAGATACTTCGAAAGTTCCAACACTGGCGGAGCCTCTGAAACCTCACAATCATGCTCAAGAACGACATGCAAAATCACATGCTTATACCGCGAGTTTTCGCTATGTCTATGCCGCCTCCAATCCGAAGTTCTCGTGTGAATCTCCACATCGCCTATACGCTCTTGACCATTCAAAACAATCCTTGCATTGTGAAAGTCTGCCCCCTCGTGAGCGTTTAATGTACCCACTGATAAAATCTCGAGCGGTTGTCCATCAAGCGTGTAAAGTGAGGCAAGGTTAAAGTAAAGATTTTTCCAGATGTGGCGAACATATCTTTCAGGGATAACCATCGTCGTATCGGGAATTGAAACAGTCTCATGCTATGTTGGCAAAATACACACACGAAGTGCAAAATAAAAGCCCTGCAACACTCGGCAGGGCTTGATGTTCAGGTCACAACTTGTTACTTCCACTTGCAAAGATGTTATTCTCCTTTGTCCTGTTTCAATTTCAATTCACCGATGCCAGTCGGCCCGATGTGGCCTCATGAGGTTCATCGGAAGCGGCAATAGCAACTTGGTCATCAACAGATTCGCCGTGCTGACTAAGGTCTAAACCAACTCTTTCCTGTTCTTCTCTGACGCGCATCGGAATGAGCATATCTGTAACTTTGTAGAGCAGGTATGAACCGCCGAAGGTATAGACGCCTACAACGGCAATTGTTAGCAGATGATAGAAAAATGTTTCCGTCTTTCCAAATATCAAACCCACATCTTGAGCGAAGATGCCCGTTGCAATGACGCCCACAATGCCGCCGACTCCATGGCAAGGAAACACATCGAGCGTATCATCAAGGGTTGATTGATTTTTCCAATGGACGGCAAGGTTGCTAATGACGCTGGCAATGGCGCCGATAAACATGCTTGCGCCCACGCTCACATAGCCTGCCGCTGGCGTGATGGCCACAAGTCCTACTACCGCACCCACACATGCGCCTAAGGCTGAAGGTTTTCGTCCGCGCACACCATCAAAGAATATCCATGACAGCATCGCTGCCGCTGATGCTGTGTTGGTGGTCAGAAAGGCTAAGGTCGCCGTCTCATTTGCCGCCAGTGCTGAGCCAGCATTAAATCCAAACCAGCCAAACCAAAGCATGCCTGTGCCCAGCACCACCAAAGGTATGTTGGCTGGCACATGCGTTTGACCTTCACGATACGACTTGCGCGGACCTAAGAACAGCGCTCCTGCCAGCGCTGCAAATCCAGCTGACATATGCACCACCGTTCCACCAGCAAAATCCAAAACACCCCAGTTTCTTAAAAAGCCATTCGGATGCCAAGTCCAGTGTGCCAGCGGAGCGTAGATGAACACGCTAAAGAGGCAAATGAAGAGCAAGTAACTTGAAAACCTTACTCGCTCTGCAAATGAGCCCGTAATGAGTGCAGGCGTGAGGATGGCAAACTTTAACTGAAAGAGTGCAAAGAGCACCAGCGGAATGCTTGGCGATAGCGTTTCGTGCGTCGATGCTCCTACGTTGCTAAACATCCAAAAGGTCAGTGGGTTGCCGATGAGACCAAATTTTTCCGCACCGAGGCTTTCACCGAAGGCAAGACTGAAGCCGCACACCACCCACAAAATAGAAATCACGCCCAGTGCAATAAAACTTTGTAGCACCGTTGAAATCACATTACGCCGACTGACCATGCCACCATAGAAAAACGATAGCCCGGGCGTCATCAAAAACACCAGACCTGTGGCCGTCAGCATCCACGCCACATCCGCTGGCGCAATCGGTTTCGCATCAGCGTTTGCCGGCGCCGCTGGAATAAATACGCCAAGCACGCTCACCAACATTAAAATCGCAAATGGAACTATCCACTTTTTTTCCATCTTTTTTCCTCCAAATTTCTTAACATTTTTCTGCTTTTGAACTTACTTTTTTAGAAATAGCGCTCAAAAGTAAAAAAAAATTTAGGAATTTTCTAAATCGAGCTAAATTTTTAAGGCCTAAAACTATTCAAAGTGCGAAATGAGCAAAGCCTGCTCGAAGTCAGCGAAGGCAAATGGCTGCACAGAGATGCCAACGTTGCTTGCTATGAGTCAGATGGGCTTGGGAAATTCTGTAAGCTGTGAGGTATGAGCGTCAAACACAAGTCAGAGAGCAAGATTGCTTGCCCTCTGACCTGTTGAAATGTGGCTTAATGTTCAAGATGCTTGACGACTTCTTTTGCAAACTCGGAGCATTTGACTTCCTTTGCGCCGTCCATGAGGCGGGCGAAGTCGTAGGTTACGGTTTTTTGTCCGATTGCGCCGTTCAAGCCTTTGATGATAAGGTCGGCAGCTTCGGTCCAACCAAGATAGCGGAACATCATTTCGCCTGACAGAATCACCGAGCCGGGATTGACTTTATCCTGCCCTGCATACTTTGGCGCAGTGCCGTGCGTGGCTTCAAAGATGGCGTAACCCGTTTCGTAGTTGATGTTTGCGCCGGGTGCAATGCCAATGCCGCCGACTTGCGCCGCCAAAGCATCGGAAATGTAATCGCCGTTCAGGTTCAGTGTGGCAATCACATCGTATTCGGCAGGGCGTGTGAGAATTTGTTGCAAGAAGGCATCGGCAATCGCGTCTTTAATGACAATGCCATTGGGCAGTTTGCACCACGGTCCGCCATCAATTTCTACCGCACCAAATTCCTCTTTGGCAAGTTCATAGCCCCATTCACGGAATCCGCCTTCGGTGTATTTCATGATGTTGCCTTTATGCACCAGCGTAACCGACTTGCGATTGTTGGCAATTGCGTAGCGAATTGCCGCACGGATGAGCCGCTTTGAGCCTTCTTCCGAGACAGGCTTGATGCCGATTGCCGATGTTTCAGGAAAGCGGATTTTGTTTACGCCCATTTCCTTTTGCAGAAAATCAATCACCTTTTTGACTTCGGGCGAGCCGGCTTTGTACTCAATGCCTGCGTAAATGTCTTCCGTATTTTCGCGGAAGATGACCATGTTGACAAGCTCAGGGTGCTTGACAGGCGAGGGCACGCCGTTGAAATACTGCACGGGGCGCACACACGCATACAAATCCATCAGCTGTCGAAGCGCAACATTGATGCTACGAAATCCGCCGCCAACGGGCGTGGTCAGCGGTCCTTTGATACCGACGCGATACTCTGTAATGGCTTTGAGCGTATCGTCAGGTAGCCAGATTTCTTTTTCATAGACCTTGTTTGCCTTCTCGCCGGCATAAACTTCAAACCAGACAATTTCACGCTTGCCACCATATGCTTTTTTGACTGCGGCATCGAAGACCATCTGCGCAGCAGGCCAAATGTCGACGCCCGTGCCATCGCCTTCAATGAAGGGAATGATGGGATTATCGGGCACATTCAACTTGCCATTCGACATGGTGATTTTTTCGCCGCGTGCAGGGGGCGTGAGGCGTTCATACTGGGTTTGTTCGGTTACGAGTGCTGACATACTGCGTTCATTTTTAGTTGTTTGAAAAATATGCTTACCAATTTCCGAGATAATCCCACTCAAATTTGGTGAGAAACCGCCCGAGCCGTTTCACTAATTTTTCGGCAGTGTGTTTGCCGCGAAAATCAATCGTGCGATGCTTCTTCCCTTCGGAAGTGATAACAGATTCAAGCACGCGAAGTTCGCTCTCTGAAAGTTTGCGATGTTGATAGGCTGATTGCACCATTTCAAGAGCGAAGTCAAAATAGCCATACTGCATTGCCAAAACGATAGCGCGCACGAGTTTGGCTTTGTCGTAAAAAGAACTTTCGGGTGGCAGCGTTGGAATATCGCGGAAATAAATTGCATCGCCTGCGACTAATTGCCCTTTTGGGCCACCTAACTTTGCGCCGACTTTGCGTTTGAAGTAGTTGCTTTTGGCTAAATCAAATAATACAAACCCTTTTTCCGTGAGAAGCGCGTCAATATCGCGAAAAAATGGCGCGTTGGTAAAAACAGGATTAAACCAAACCTCAACCTCAATCGCAAAGACATGTTGAAGTGTTTCGGTCGCACCGTTAAGAATCTCGCGTTCAAATCCTTCGGTATCAATCTTCACATAATCTACATTATCAATACCAGATTGTTTAAGAACGGCATCAAGCGTATTCGTTTGAATCGGAATCTCGCGTTTGATAGCGTAGTTGCGCTCTGATACGAATCGGCTGATGAACGTGTAGTTTGGGCGCAATAGCGAACTGCTCCCTTCGGCAACTAAGAGGTGAAAGGTTCGCGGTTCAACTGTTGCTCCGACAGCGAAAGGCAAATACTTGACAAAGGCTTCGCCTTTTGCGTTCAGAGCGGCGCATTCTTGTTCATCAGGTTCAAAGCCGATAATTTGCACGGGAAAGCAGTTCATCAACTTTCGCCATCGTGGGTGAATCCCTGCACGTGCGCCAATATCAATCAAGGTCAGCGGTGCATTCGAATAAGCTTTCAGTTGTTGCATTTACTCTCCCTTCTTCACTTTCCACTTGCCGCCGCGCAGGTGTGGCGGAAGCACGTCTTCCAAGCCCGAGGCGGCAACGAGTTCTTCATTTTTCAAGGCTTCGTGCAAGAGCCGCAACACCGGCAGCGATGAACCCATTGAACTATATCCGCCATCGTGATAGAGATTTTGCATGGTGACTTTTCGCGTCAAATCAGACAGAAGCGTAACGACGTAATCGGCGCACTCTTCGGCGGTGGCGTTGCCAAGTGGGGCGAGCAAGTGTGCGTGTTCATACATCAGGTCAAAATTTTCGATGCCGCTCCCTGCACGCGTGTAGGTTGGGCTTTGCGAGACGGTATTGATACGAATGCCTCTTTTGCCCAGTGTTTGTCCGTAACTGCGCACGATGGATTCAAGCAGGGCTTTGGCATCGGCCATGTCGCTGTAGCCCGAGTAGGCGCGCTGCGCCGCAATGTAAGTCAGCGCAACAATGCTCCCGTAGTCGTTCAAAATATCTTGTTTAAGTGCCGCTGTAATGATTTTGTGCAACGATAAGCCCGAGACATCCAGCGTTTTTTGATACCATTCATAATTCAAATCATCGTAAGGTCTCCCCTTGCGAATGTTCTGCGACATGCCGATCGAGTGAACGATAAAATCAATCTTTCCAAATTTTTCTTTGAGCTCTCCAAAGCCCTTGAAGATTTCGTCATAATTGCTTGCATCGGCTTGTATGAAGGGCGCTGACAGCATTTCGCACAGTTGATTGACCTTGCCAACGCGCTGCGCAATAGCGATGTTGGAAATGGCAACCTGTGCGCCTTCGCGATGTGCCGCCACGGCAATGCTCCATCCGATTGAACTTTCGTCAAGCGGCCCGAAAACAATGCCCTTTTTGCCTTTGAGCAGACCGTAGGATTTTTGTTCACTCATTGGTGACAAGTTTTTTGAGAAATGTGGCAATGAAGATACGCCTTGCAAAAGGAAAATGAAAGCCGAACTTTTCAGTCTTTCTTGAATTTTTTACATGATTTGCATCAACTACTTGACTCTGAAACTGCACATGCCTTTTTATTCGTACTTCGACTTTCGGGAGTCGCTTTTTTCAATAGCCACTTTGCCTGATGCTGAACTGCGCGCTGGGTTGCTGGATGCGCTCTGGGTTGCGCTGTGCAAAACGGAGCAAGTGCCGTTCAAACTCGGTTCGCGCGTGGCGTTTCTTTACAAAGGCGAGGCAAAATGCGTGCAATGGTATGGGGATTTCAATGCTTGGGGACATGCTCGCTCGATCCATTCACACGGCGAGCGTATCGGCCTGTCGGATGTGTGGATATTGGAGCGCGACCTGCCGCGGAATGCCCGAATTGACTACAAACTTGTCGTCGATGGCGTCTGGATGCTCGACCCAATGAATCCTTACACTTGCAAAAGCGGCTACGGTAAAAGCTCTGAATTGAGAATGCCCGACTACGAATTTCCATCAGAAACCTTACCTCGCAGCGATACTCACAAAGGCTCTCTGCACCAGTTCACGATTCAGAGCAAGTACTTAGGCTACGATGTGGATTATGTGGTCTATTTGCCGTATCAGTATCGGCGGGAGTCCCAACTGCCAGTCATTTATGCCACCGATGGCTACGAATACTTGGATGATGAACAAGGCGCACTCCGCGTCACGCTCGATAATCTCATTCATGATGAGAAAATTGCGCCCGTGATGTGCGTCTTCATTGACCCGCGCAACCCGCACAACAAAAGCGAGAATCGCCGCCTCAAAGAGTATGCAATGAACGAAGCCTTTGGAAAATTCGTCACTGAAGAATTAGTTCCAACCATCGATGCTACTTACAAAACCAACCCCAGCCCCAAGGCCCGCGTCATTTTAGGCACCTCTATGGGCGGCTTATGTGCTGGCTACTTCGGCGTCGCCTTCTCCTCACATTTCAATCTGCTTGCCATCCAATCGCCCTCGTTCTGGAACAAGCCTGAACTCTTCGCCATGTATCGCAAGGCTAAACATCTACCGCTGACAATCTACCTTTCAACGGGTATCATTTATGATTCCCTTCAAAAAACGCGCGAGATGAAAGACCTCTTCATCAAGAACGACTATGCGCTCTTTTATCGAGAAACCAACGAAAGCCATTCATGGGGCACTTGGCGCGGCCGATTGCCCGAAATGCTCTACTACTTCTTCGGTCTCAAAAAACATCAAATCTTATATGAACTCCCTGACATGGCACATCAGCCTAAGCCGCCACACCTGAAAAATAAAACCGCCATCAAGTTTAACTTCACACCCCACGATGAAGTAGAACACGCCACTATGAAAATCTATGATATGTATGGACAAGAAATTTTGACAGTGTTTAATGAACGAAAACCCCGCGGTTTTTATTCTTTCGACTGCAATGAGTTAGGATTGACACATGGGCTTTATTTTTACAGCCTGAAATCTAAAAGCATCTCAAAATACAAGATGTTTTCTGTGCGCTGACCTATGTCGTTGAACTTGGATGCATGGATTGAACACATTGCACAGGTGCGTGAAGGCTTGCATGCTCTGCATCGCGCCTTCTCGAGCATGGGCACGATAGACACCACTCATCGTGAACAGTTGCAAGCGCTTCTTGCACAAGCGACTGAACTGCACACCGCCTTGCTTGATGCGCGCTTTGCTATACTTGGTCAGCCCGCAGAAGCGGCATTAGACAGCGATAAAGAAGTTATCCTAATTGTTGAGGATGATGAAAATGTGCGGCTCTTGCTCAAACAACACCTCAAATCGGAGCAGATTGATGTGCGTGAGGCCACCAGTGCCGAAGAAGCCCTGCAAATTGCCGAGTCCTGCGTGCCTGACCTTATTATCAGCGACATCATCATGAACGGCATGGACGGCTATACCTTGTGCAAAGTCTTCAAGACGCGCCCCGCAACCAGCCACATTCCTATTATCTTGCTTACGGCTAAGAACGAACTGGAAGATAAATTGCAAGGGCTCGAAGTAGGCGCTGATGACTACATCTATAAGCCCTTCAGCCTCAAAGAGCTTACGCTGCGCATGCACAATTTGCTCTCCCAGCGCAAATCCTTGCGCGATGCTTTCTTTCGGCAATTCACTCAAGCCACTGCGCTTTCTTCCCAGCCCAGCTCACCCAAAGAAGACCCGTTTATAACCAAAGTGCGCACCGCCATTGAGAAGCACCTTTCGGATGAAACCTACTCCGTCGATCGCCTCGCCTACGAAGTCTGTCTCTCACGCGTGCAGCTTTTTCGCAAGTTGAAATCTTTGATTGGGCTCTCTCCTATTGAGTTCATTTCCTCACTGCGCCTTACACATGCCGCCAAACTCTTGCAAGCCGGCAACATGAGCGTTGCCGAAGTGTGCATTGCGACCGGCTTCGGCACAAATTACAGCTACTTCGCCAAACGCTTCAAAGAACGCTTTGGTGTTCCGCCCTCGGAATTCCCCCAAACCCCTCAACGAAAATGAAACAATCCTGTTAAAAAATGTAACAATTGGACTAACCCTCCATCTCTAAAATCTCCGATATTTGCATCAGCTCTTGGATTACTCTTGACACCTTCGTCATAGCTCCCTGCCTTCCCCGTAGCCCCCCGTGTGAAAAAGCATGTGCAGAGCATTATCCTCTGCACACTTTGATTTCGGAGCGTCCGTTCTAAGTCTGTTCTTCCCCCTCAGTGAGTTTTGTTTATGCCGGGCCTGTGCTGCGCTGTCTACCCCCCACACAGCGCGCACAGGTTTTTTCTGCTTGCAAATAATGCGCAAAAGTTGAATTTTCCCACATCTTCTATCAACAAACCATCAACAGTATGTCAAAATCCAAATCGCTAACCTTTTTATGCCTTGCCAGTTATGAAAAGGGGCAAGAGTTCTTGCGTGAAGCTAAGCGCCAAGGCTGTCGTGTTATTCTGCTCACTTCTAAAAGTCTTGAACATGCCGACTGGCCTCGAGACCATATTGATGATATCTTCTATATTCCTGACAACAACAAGGAATGGAATCAACAAGATGTCATTTATGGGGTCAGTTACCTTGCGCGTAGCGTGAAGATTGATAAAATCGTTGCCCTTGATGACTACGATGTGGAAGTTGCCGCTGCGCTTCGTGAACATCTACGCATTGGCGGCATGGGTGATACCACCGCTCGATACTTTCGGGATAAACTCGCCATGCGCACTAAGGCCAGAGAAGATGGAATTCCCGTGCCAGACTTTGTCCATGTTTTGAACTATGATGACATTCGCGACTTTCTTGCACGAGTGCCGTTTCCATACCTGATTAAACCGCGTTCTGCCGCTTCTGCCTCGGGTATTATCAAAATTCACAGCGCAGAAGAACTCTGGCACGCCCTTGATAAACTTGGCGATAAGCAATCGTTCTACCTGATGGAGCAATATGTGCCGGGCAATGTTTATCATGTTGATTCCATCATTCAACATCGCAAGGTGATTTTCTCAATCGCCAGCGAGTATGGCAAGCCGCCTATGGAAGTTGCTCATCATGGCGCAGTCTTCACGACCCGCACCATGGAATATGGTTCACCCGACGAACAAGCCTTACTTGCGCTTAACGAGCAGGTTTTAAAATCAATGGGGCATAACGTTGGTGTTTCGCATACAGAATTTATCAAAGGGCAGGATGGGCGGTTTTATTTCCTTGAAACCTCGGCACGAGTCGGCGGGGCTCACATCGTCGAACTTATCGAAGCCGCCTCTGGACTCAATCTTTGGGCAGAATGGGCAAAGCTGGAGGTGCAAGGCAACAACTACTCACTGCCACCAATTCAAAAACACTACGGCGCGTTAATCGTCTCACTCGCCAAACAAGAATGGCCTGACCTCTCGGGCTACAACGACCCCGAAGTCTATTGGAAACTGAATAAACCTTATCACGCTGGACTGATTGTTAAATCCTCCAATCGAGCACGCGTGTTGGAATTGCTCAACGCCTATACAGAGCGATTTTATCGTGACTTTTTTCACTATATTCCGCCGTCGGAGAAGCCGTCTGATTAAGCCTTCATACAGCTTGCACACGCGCCTGCACCCAGCGCTGATACCGCTCAATGAGCGCAATCAACACCTGAACGACATCTCGCACCTGCGTGGCATTGATGGCAAAAATCGGAATCGCTGCATCGGGCTCAATGCCCAACGCTGGCAAGACCTCCTCCACAGGCCACGCCTCTGCAAGGTCGCTGTGCGTGCCCACCACCACCAACGGCACTTCGGACGCATGAAACTGCAAATAGCGCAACATCTTTGATGCCATGAAAAAATCACTCGGACGATGCAACGGCACCAAAAGCATGAGCGCATGCGCACGGCGCACCAAAATGTCCCACATAAAATCAAACCGCTCCTGACCCGGCGTGCCGTAAATATGCACCGCCATATCTGCCCCGAAGGTAATCCGACCAAAGTCCATAGCGACAGTTGTACTCGGTTTGAGGCGCGCAGAATCATCCGTCGCCGCTCGGTCCGTCTCCACGACATCAATCTCGCTGATGGTCTTTATCAGTGTTGTCTTGCCTGCACCCACGGGTCCTGTGACAACAATGCGCATAACCTGCTTCGGTGAAGCATGCTCCATGTTTGTCCCTCAGGTTTAAGCATTAAGCCACTTGCGACTTCGAGAAAGTAAGCATCGGGCGCACCCGCTCAACCAGTTGCTTGATTTCCAAGTTCAACACCCCCAGCTTGACCTTCTCATCAGCCAGCACCACCACCACCGCATCCGCCGTGCATGCGGCAATCGTGGCAAAACCTTTGCTACCTTCCACCACCACACGCTGAATGTCCCCACGCACTAACTCCTTGCCCATGCGCTCACCCAGTGCCAGCATTGCCGCCGACATTGCCGCCACGCGGTCTTCTTCCATCCCTGCTGGCAATGATGACGCAATCGCCAACCCATCGGGCGACATAATCGACGCCCCCTGAACATTGCTTACAGAAGTAACAAACTCCTGCAGTGCGTTTTGAATCGCTGAATAGTTGATTGCCATGGTGCTCTCCTTTTTAGTTTAGTGTTTGAGTTATGTGGTCGTAGCGCTTGCCACGCACTCGCCAATCTGTTTATCAATCTTCAAAATGTGATTCTCGAACCAATCGGATAATAAATCGTGAGCTTCTTTGGCAACGGCTTCGGGATTGTCGGTGTTGCGCAGGTCGTTAGTCAGTTTATCCACCATCGCCAGAAACTTGGTGTGTGCGTGTTTGTTGGTTTCAGCAATGGGGCATTGGTGCTTTGCCGCACAGTCTTCTTCTTGTCCAAAGTGCCACTCGGCGTAGTATTTCAGGAATGAGACAGTCTTCTTGATGCTTGAAGCTCCTTGTCCCTGCTCCAAGTCCTTGCCCAAATCGTTGATAGCACGGATGAGCTCTTTGTGCTGTGCGTCGATAAACGACACACCTGTGCTTAATGCCGGTGTCCATTCAAATTGCTTCATAGTCGAAAAAAAGGTTGAGTTATCAAAATTACAGTTACTAAAATTTCGTCTCTCTCCAGCAGTGTAACGTTTATGACGAAGTTGAAACGGTGGGTTGAGCCGAGTGGTTTGCTATGCACTCGCCAATCTGTTTGTCAATTTTCATGATATGATTTTCGATCCAATCACAAACTAACGCATGGGCTTCTTTGGCAACGGCTTCGGGATTGTCGGTGTTGCGCAGGTCGTTAGTCAGTTTATCCACCATCGCCAGAAACTTGGTGTGTGCGTGTTTGTTGGTTTCAGCAATCGGGCATTGGTGCTTTGCCGCACAGTCCTCTTCCAGTCCAAAGTGCCATTCCGCATAGTATTTTAAGAACGAGATAGCTTTTTGGATGCAGCTTGCTCCTTTGCCCTCTTCTAAATCTTTGCCCAGTTCATTGATGGCGTGGATTAGGGCTTTGTGTTGAACATCAATAGAAGGTGAGCCTGTGCGTAAGGCGGGTGTCCATTCAATATACTTCATACTTCATTATTGATATTGATTATGCGCGTGATTGTTTATGCGCGCTGTTTAAGGAAACCTAAAAGATTGCTTAAGAAGGCTGTGCTGACGACATCTTTATCCTCTTTCACTTCAACAGCAGGAGCAATCTCCTGATGCGCTTTCGCGCTTGGGCATTCATCAACCAAGCCTGCAATGATTAAGCGAAAGGCAATTTTCTGTACTTCCTCGAGAGGCAAGATGAGTTTGTGTGCCATCTCCAAAAGTGAGAGTTCGGCCCCGGAAAGATGCCACAATTTTACTTCTTCGTTCGTGAGTTTATAGGACGCAATGCTTTTGCTGGTGCGGTTCAGCGACGAGGTGCTTTCGGGCAATTTAGTGCGTAAAGGTTCCCAGTTCTTTAACCGACGCAACCCGTTTAACGCCGCTTCAATTGGCGAAATGCTCAAACCTGTCATCTCTTCAAACGGAAGATTGTTGTTCGGCACAAATTTGAACCATGCATTGTCCAACGTAAAGTGATACAAAATCGGCTGAATCACTTGGCGATTAAAAATCAAGTGCAGTTCTTCGGGCTGAATGAGTTGATGGCGTTTAAGTATTGTGCCTACTGGTTCGCTCTGTGCCACTTTGTTATCAAAATACACTTTGAGTGCTTCTGAAGATTGTTTGCAAAACTGCGGAAGCAATATGTGAAGCGACACGCGCGGATGTTGAACCGCTACGATATCACCGCCACGAAACCAAAAGAAGTATGAGGCTTGCGAGCTATTAGCGTTGTCTAGTGCTTTAATCTGCAAGGAGCCCGTTTTGTGGGAACTGTGAATAAAGCGAAGCAGCTCGGGGAACGAGAAGTCGCTAAAATAGCCTGAAACAGACATAGTTTATTCTCCTTTTCTACTGCGTTATAAATGTGACTGCAAAGAGTATGCCCAAGAACGGCATCTTTGCAAACTATATGGAAGATAACAAAAAAGAGAGAGAAAAAAAGTGAAAAAATGTGCAGCCGCGGGACAAAATGTTGCAAGGAGGCAAAAGAATTATCCGCGCATCTTATCCAGCAGGGCGTTCATAGTTTTTGCATCAGTTTCCGTCAGCGTAGCGTATTTTTTGAGAAAGCTCTCGCGAGGGTCAATTGTTTTGAGCAAGTCTAATCCCTTTGGTGTAATTAGCACATTGACTTTTCGGCGGTCGTTGGGGCATGGGGTTCGCGACACCAGTCCCTTCTGCACAAGCCTCTCGACGAGCCGCGAGGCATCGCATTGGCGGTCAAGCATACGCTCTTTGAGCAACATAATCGTAGCAGGGTTTGGATACTGCCCTCGCAAAATCCGCAAGATGTTGTATTGTTGAAGCGTAATATCCGCACCGTTCAGCCGCTCTGCCACGTGCGTTTGAAGCCAGTGATACGTGTAAATCAGATTCACTTCCAATTTCTGAAACTCGTCTTGAAACGGCTTCGTCTGCTTGATTTCCTCTTCAATCTCATAGTGCCCTGGTCATGCGTCGCCGTTTTTAAGGTTGAGGAAACGGCGCAACGGTTTTGTTGATAGACGTTGGGCTAAAATACAACGAATTTTATCACGACAAAACCGTGCGCCATCTGCATGGTTAGGAGTTAGCGGGTTCTGAACAAGCTATGCGTTCCAAGAGCGAGAGGGGCATAATCAACTGATACTTGCTGTGTATCAAGCCTTGAATTTCGTAGGTAGATTTGCCTTGTTGAACCCACTGACGAATGTCTTGGAGAATCTGTTTCGTGTTTAGCATCTTGCGATTGAAGAACAGGGTAATGATTTAAGAGTGAGCAAGACAGGATATCTGCCTCTCTCTATGAGCATAGACTATTACGACTTTTTAATCATTTCAATGTTAGCGGTGATGCTCACGGTTTCGCCTATGAGCAAGCCGCCGTTGTCGAGCGTTTTGTTCCATTTGAGTCCGAAGTCAGTGCGATTGAGCATGCCCGAGAGTTTGAACGCGCTGACGGTTTGTCCCCATGGGCTTTTTGCGGTGCCTTTGAAGACCACATCCAGTTCAACTGGTTTCGTTACGCCGTGCATCGTGAGGTCGCCAACCAACTTGTATTTGTTCCCATCCACTTTTTTAAACGACCTGCTTTTGAAGGTGATGGTTGGATAGTTGGCGACATCAAAGAAATCGGCACTGCGCAAGTGCCCGTCGCGTTTTTCATCTTCGGTATTGATGCTGGCGGCCTCGATGGCGAAGGTAATGTCAGCATCAGTGAAGTCATCGCTTTTTGCTTGAACTTCACCTTCAAATTTTTTGAACTTTCCTGTGACTTCTGAAATGACCAGATGCGACACACTAAACGACACGTCGGAGTGTGCGGCATCAATTGTCCAAGTGCTTTGGGCAATTGCACCAGTGCTTATGGAGCAACAAAGCAGGTCAATCCAAACGGCAAGAAGTAATTTCTTCATTCGTTTGATTTGTTTAAGTTTAAGTTATGAATAAGCATGTTGCAACTCGTGTTACAACATTTATTTCAAAAACGTTTCTGAACACAACTTATTACGAACTCAATCAACTTTGCACTTGCAAGTTGGGTTCATAGCTATTGAGCAGAACGAGCCTTACAAGCATTGATGGATACTGACTTATTGCGATTTCTTCTCAGCAACGTGTCACTGGTGATTGCCCTTCCGATTTTGCTTGGCGCTTCTGCCTTTTTTTCTGCTGGCGAGGTTGCGTTTTTCTCGATAAAGCACACGACCATAGCCGAACGCGCCTTGCGCGATGCTACCTTTGAAAAGATTCAAACTTTACTTACGACGCCCAAGCGTCTGTTGGCAACGGTGCTCATTGGCAACACGCTTGCGAATACAGCTTTTGTGCTCACCACCGTCTTGCTCGTGGAAAAATGGGTGCAAGAGCGTGCGACATATGTTGAGGAAGGGCTTTTCTCGATGGTCATTGGCTGTGGGGCTGTGGCGGCCGCAGTGTTGATTTTAATTTTTGGGGAGCTTGTGCCGAAAAGCTTTGCGGCCCAGCATGCTGAAACGGTTGCCAGACGCGCCGTGCGCATCATCAGTTTTTTTCAAATTCTCTTTTACCCCTTCACAGAAGCGGCTATTCAAGGCTCAAAGTTTTTGGCGGCCTTGCTGATTGGGGTGAAACTGCAAGTGCGTGGCAAGAAAGAATTTTCTGATGAGGACATTCAGGTCATTGCTGAACTTGGGCTCGAGCGGGCAAATTTGGAGCAAACCGAAAAGCGCCTCATTGATAGCGTGCTCGACTTTCGCGAAAAGCCCGTACGCAAAATCATGACCCCACGCACCGATATTGTTGCTATTGATGTCGAAACCTCTATTCAAGAAGCAATTGATTTGATGGTGAAAACGAAACGCTCACGCCTGCCGGTCTATGAAGATAATCTCGACCACATTTTAGGCGTTGTCTACGCCAAAGATTTGGTCAAGTATATGAACACGCGCCGAAAGTTTGATAAAGCACAGTGGTTGAAGATTGCTCGCCAGCCGATTTTTGTGCCTGAAACTCAGCACTTGGATGATGTCTTGCGCGAGTTCCAAAGAACCCGCATGCACCTAGCCGTCGTCGTTGATGAATATGGCGGCACTGCTGGCATTGCCACGCTTGAAGATGTGATTGAAGAAATGGTCGGCGAACTTTCGCCTTCACCCAAAACAGAAGCGCCTTTATACAAAACCTTGAACGACGGTACACTTTGGTTCGATGCCAGCATTTCGCTTGAAGAAGCCAGCGAAGTTTTAGGCAAGCCGCTTGCGACCTTCCAATCGGGCGATGAACCAAGTTACGATACGCTCGGCGGGTTTATTATGCACTTTACTGGCGAAATTCCAGATGAAAAACAGCGCATCCAATACGCCGATTTAGAATTTGAGATTGAAAAACTCGAAGGCAATCGCATCGTGAGCGTCTTCGTGCGGAAACTTTAACTCCAAACCATACAGCGGTCTCACTCATGAAGCGCATCCTGATTGTTCTGCTTCTTGTCTCGCTCCGAAGCCTGTGGGCACAAGAGCCTCTTGACACTGCCTTTATTTCCAAACTTAAAGAAGAAGGGTTGAATCGCTCGCAAGTCATGGAGCTTGCCAGCATGCTCACGGATGTGTATGGCCCGCGACTGACAGGCTCAAAGCAATTAGTGCGCGCAGCCGAATGGGCAAAATCGCAATTTGAAAAATGGGGATTGGTGAACGCCAAGTTAGAGTCATGGTCGCCTTTCGGTAAGGGCTGGGAGTTGAAGCGCTACGCGCTCCACGCCATCACGCCCTACTCATCATTTCCCGTAATGTCGTTCCCGAAAGCCTGGTCAGCAAGCCAGCGCTGCAAAGGCGAGGTGATTTTTCTTGACATCCAAGACGAACGCGATTTCAAACACTACAGAGGCAAATTGCGCAACAAATTCGTGATGATTTCCGACTATGAAGCGCCTCAGTTGAACGAGAAGCCTATTGCCAAGCGGCACGATGCAGAATCGCTCTTAAGGCTGGCGAATGCCACCGTCACCGCACCGCCCAAGGAGCCAGCTCAACTCTCACCAGAAGCCCTAAAGCGCCAGCAACTTCATTACCTTCGGATGAAATTTCTTTTTGAGGAACAGCCATTAGCCATCTTGGATTTAACCTATCGCGGCACTGCGGGCTCTATTGCACTCTCACATGCCTCTATGCCCATAGACCCAAATGCTAACGCGCTTGACCGCCCACGACCCTACCGCACCACCAGCGGCACTGTGCTGACCCAAATCTCGCTCAACCCTGAACACTACGGACGCCTTTATCGCCTGCTCAAAAAAAACATCAAAGTTGAATTAGAATTGGATATGGAGGTTGAGACCTACGATGCAACCGAATGTTTCAATACCGTCGCGGAAATTGAAGGCACGGATTTGAAAGATGAACTTGTGATGCTAGGCGCGCATTTGGACTCTTGGCATAGTGGCACCGGCGCAACTGACAACGCCGCTGGCAGTGCTATTGTTATGGAAGCCATGCGTCTCTTGAAGGCCACAGGCGTGAAACCGCGTCGCACCATTCGCATTGCGCTGTGGTCAGGCGAAGAACAAGGGTTGCTCGGCTCTGCCGCCTATGTCAAAAAGCATTTCGGCAATACACCCGATTACTTCGCCTTGATGCGTGCCAGCCACAATAACGACACGCTTTATGTTACGCGCCAATATGAAAAATTCTCATGCTACTTCAATGTCGACAACGGTGGCGGACATATCCGCGGCATTTACCTACAACAAAATGAAGCCTGTCGCCCTATTTTCCGCGCTTGGCTTGAGCCGTTCAAAGACTGGAACGCAACCACAGTCTCGCTCTCCAATACTGGCGGCACCGACCATCTTTCGTTTGATGCGATTGGGTTGCCCGGCTTTCAATTCATTCAAGACCCGATGGAATACGGCACTTGGACCCATCATTCCAACATGGATACTTACGAACGCCTTGTCGAGGATGACATGAAACACAATGCGATTATTGTCGCCTGCTTTGCTTATCATGCCGCCATGCGCGATGAAAAATTGCCGCGCAAGCCTATTCAAGCCAAAATTGCTGTTGTGCCGTAACTTATTCGCCTATGATTATCCGCCTTGTTCGAATGCACTTCTCGCCCGAAACCAGCCAGCAATTCTTGGCAATCTTTGAGGAGATGCAACAACAGATTCGTGCCTTCGAAGGATGCAAAGGGTTGGAGCTCTATCGCGAAATCGATGACGCCCATTCTTTCACAACATACAGTTTTTGGGATACGCTCGAACACCTTGAAGCCTACCGCAAGAGCGATTTGTTCAAAGCCACTTGGGCAAAAGTCAAGCCCTTGATGCGAGCTCAGCCAGTCGCCATTAGCTACGAGCGTATCTATCCGAAAGATTGACGGCACACCTTCAACGACTGCACCAACGGCTGAACCCGCGCAGTGAGTTCTCAACTGCCCAGCACAAGCGATGTAGAACTCCACAACACCAGTCCAATGCACCGCTCAACACCTTGCACGCCGAATTCCGGTTCTCATAAATTCCTCTAACCCGTTAACTTCACATGCGTTTGAAGCGCTTTTGTTGCAGGAATTCACAGCGCGCCAGTTATGTAGCTTGCTTTCAGACTCTTGCAATTGACCTAATCTAACTCAACTTAACTCGCAGTCTATGACGCCAAAAGAAGCCATTGTGGCACTTATCAACGGAATGAATTTGACGAGCAAACAGATGGAGACGATGGTCGAAGAGGTCTTGGATGGGAAAGCATCAGAAGCGGTGATTGCGGCGATTCTTGTCTTGCTACGCCAGAAGGGCGAGACCATTGAGGAGCTCTACGGGGCTGTCAATGCTTTGCTCAAGCGCGTAGAAAAAATTGAGTTAGACCCTGAAGCCATTGATACCTGCGGCACTGGCGGAGATGCCAGCGGCACGTTCAACATTTCGACCGTTGCTTCGATTATTGCTAATGCCGCAGGGGTCAAAATTGCTAAACATGGCAACCGCTCAATCACCAGCCAATGCGGCAGTGCCGATGTGCTCGAGGCCTTGGGGCTCAATCTCCATCTAAATCGTGAGCAAACGAAGGCTGTGTTTGATAAAACGCGCTATGCCTTTCTTTATGCGCCGCACTATCACAAATCCATGAAAGCCGTCTCGCAAGCGCGGCGCGAGCTGGGCATTCGCACGATTTTCAACATGGTTGGCCCCTTGGCCAACCCAGCGCACGTGACGCGGCAACTTGTCGGCGTCTATGATAAAGAACTCACTGGCATGTTTGCGCAAGTCTTGCGCCAGCGCGGCGCAGAACATTGCATCGTTGTCAACGGCCTCACCAAGGAAGGGCTCTCACTTGATGAGCCTAACATCTGCGGTGCCAGTTACATCTCTGAACTGAAGCATGCCTCGGTAACCAGCTACACCGTTTATCCCGAAGATTTTGGCTTCAAACGCCGACGATTGGAAGAGTTGCAGGGTGGAAGTTTGGAAGAGAGCGTCAAAATCGTGTGGGAGATTGTTGAGAATCGGGCTCCTGATGCTAAACGCGATGCGGCTATTTATGCCAGCGGGATGGCTATTTATGTCGGTGGCAAAGCCAAAACGATGCAAGAAGGCTTTGAGAAAGCTCGCGAAGTGCTCGAGACTGGCGCTGCCAAAGACGCTCTCTTGCAATTGATTGATGCGCATCGCTCCGTTGCCCAAGCTCCAGTAGCCTAATTAGGAGAGCGTTTCTTCTTTCTTTTCAGCCCTTTTGTGGAGAGTCGATTTGACAAATTCAGGGAAAATCACGCGTTCTAAATGCACGCACTTGCCCGTTTCTGCATCCAGCCGTATCACCATTGCGCATAAATGCACATCGTCTTTGGCACATTCATACTTGTGTGGCGTTTGGTAGAGAAATCGGTCAATCGCAGATTTCGTGACCATGCCAATGACCGAGTCATATGGACCTGTCATACCCACATCGGTGCAGAAGCCTGTGCCTTTTGGAAGAATGCGCTCATCGCCACTTGGAACATGTGAGTGTGAACCCATAACGGCGGAGACGCGCCCATCAAGATACCAACCGATTGCGGCTTTTTCGGCGGTTGCTTCGGCGTGCATATCCACGATGATATACTTAACGCCCTTCATCTTTTCCAGCACCCAATCGGCAGTGCGAAACGGACAATCAATCGTTTGCATAAATGTTCTGCCCTGAAGGTTAATGACACCGATTTTTCCTAAGTCATTCGGAAGGTTATAGATGCCGAAGCCCGTTCCGTAGGTGCCTTTCGGGTAATTAGCAGGACGCAAGACATTTGTCTCGTGCTTTAGCACTTCGTGGAACTTGAAGTTATCCCAGATGTGATTGCCGCCTGAAATCACGTCAATTCCTGCTGCACGAAGTTGATGCATCACCTCAAGGCTCATGCCCTTGCCATTGTAGGCATTTTCACCATTGCAAATTGAGAAGTGAATGTCATATTTCTGAATGAAGCTCTTGAGCATGCGCGAGACCATCTCCACGCCAGGCTGGCCGACAACATCGGCAAGAAAAAAGATGTTAACTGTCTTCAACATTGATATTCCTTTCAGGATAAACCCGATTTGAAGGTGCCCCGTTGTTTTCGAGGTTGTAGCGCTTGCGAATTTCCCACAACGCCTTAGGGGTAATATCTAAAATTTTTGCCGCTTCCGAGTAGCGATTTTGGCAAGTATGGAGCACGGCTTTGACATATTCGAGCTTGACTTCTTCAAGCGACCTACCTATTGGTATTGAGAAAATAGCGCCAGTGCTTAGACCAGAAGCGACCGTTGCTGGTGGCTGGGTTGTCTGGGCAGGCTCTTCGGACAACATGAGTTTGTCCGCAGTAACCAGACCATTTGGGTCGGTAAAAATCACCGCACGCTCTATGGTGTTGCGAAGTTCGCGCACATTGCCGTGCCATGGACTTGAGAGCAGAAGGCGTTTGGCGTCTTCGGCAAGCCCTAAAACTGGCTTCCCCATCTCTTCTGAAAACTGTTTGATAAACATTTCCGCAATGAGGATAATATCGTTTCCGAGCGTGCGCAGTGGCGGCATAACCAGCGTGACCACATTGATTCGGAAGAATAAGTCTTCACGGAACTTTCCTTGCTGGACTTTTTCTTTCAGCGAAGCATTGGTTGCACAAATTAAGCGCACATCAACGGCGATAGGCTGATTGCCGCCAACACGCCTGAAACTGCGCGTCTCCAAGACCGTGAGCAATTTGGACTGCATCAGCAAGGATGTGGAGTCAATCTCATCAAGAAAAATTGTGCCATTATGAGCTATTTCGAACAAGCCTTTCTTCGTCTCTTTGGCGTCAGTGAATGCACCTTTTTCATAGCCGAAGAGTTCCGCCTCAAGCAGGGTTTCAGGTAGCGCTGCGCAGTTGATTTCAATAAATTCGCCCTTATCGGCACGCGCCGACAGTCGATGAATCATCTCGGCCGCTACATTTTTGCCCGTACCTGTTTCGCCCAAAATCAGTACGGTAGAATCAGTGCGTGCAATTTGCTCAATCATCCGGCGCGTCTTTTGAATGGCCTCGCTGTTGCCAATCAGTTCTGTTGACCGAAAGCGCTTGAACTGACGTTTCAATTGTTCATTTTCGCGTCTATATTGCTCGGACTTGCGTCGGATGCGCGCTTGCTCAATAGCATTGTTAATGCGCGTGCGGAGCACCGTGAAGTTCGCCGTTGATGTTCCTTTCGAGACGATTTTTTCCATGTAGTCAAACGCCCCAGCCTTCAAAACTTCTACTGCGGATTCGATGCTCCCATAGCCAGTCAAGACGATAATCGGAATGCTGGGATAGTGCTCTCGAACCCATCGTGTCAGCTCGAGCCCGTTCATTTCGGGCATGGCGTAATCGGTCAAAATCAAGTCAGGCTGCTCGGTAGCCAAGCGCTCAATCGCCTGCATGGCATTTTCAAATGTCAGCACATGGTAATCGCGTGAGAGCACTTTGTCCAGCAGGAGACAGAATGTTGTGTCGTCATCGATTACGAAAACCTTATGCTTTTCAGCCGCCATGAGGTTTGTGCTTGAAATCGGTTCATCACATTCGATTGCTAAATCTGTTCGGGCATTCCGCTATCAATGCTCTGATTGATGCGGAAGGTGGCCAGTGTAGTCAGCACTTGGCTTCTGAAGTCAATGGCGGGGGTGCCTGTTGTAATGGCGTTCAGAAACGCCGCAATTTCTTCTCGGTGTCCCTTGCGACCGTCAAACCTGCGCACGCGTTGCGTGCCTTGTTCAGAGAGTATGACTTCTTTGAAGTTTTCCATGATGCCAATGCGATTGCCGCCGAAAATCTCAATGCGCTCTTTGGGGTAAAGTTTATCGCCGTTGCAAAGGTATTGAATCACGCCGACACTTCCATTTTCAAAGCGAATCGTGATGTTCCAATTTTCGCGCACTTCCGACGGCACAAGTTCAGCAAAAACCCGCACGGGCTCTGAACCTGTCAAGTATTGAATCGTGTCAATGAAGTGACAGCCTTCACCAATCAATCTGCCCCCGCCTTCGACTAAATCCTGCGTCCAATGGTCTTTAGGCAGAAACCCTGCATTGATGCGGTAGTGCACAGCAATTGGCGATTTCAAACTGCCGAAGTATTGCTTTAAGGTTTTAACAGGCTCGCTGAATCGGCGATTGAAGCCTGTCAGCAGTTGCTTATCGGAGCGTTGATAGGCGTCTATGATGCGCTGTAAATCTTCTTCGGTAGTTGCTAGCGGCTTTTCGACAAACACATGCTTGCCAGCCTCAAGACACTTGACCACAAGCTCGGCATGAAGGTTGTGCCGTGTGGCAATGAAGACCGTGTTGATACGCTCATCGTTCAAGATGTCATCAACGCTTGATGTAGCGTAGCGGAATCCAAATTTGGCTTTAACATTTTCTGCGGTTAAGCCTGTTGCCGTACAGACGCCTTCGAGCGTAACCTTGTGCGATTTGAGCGCGGGAATCAAGAACCCTTGTGCGAAACTGCCCGCGCCAATGAAGCCCACGCGAATATCGGACGACGACACGCGTCCCTTCGCAACACCATTTTTTGAGACTTCTTGTTGGAGCGATGCGCCAAACTGAAACTCGCCGTAATCGAGCAAGATGCCGATATATCGCTCGTTGCGCTCGCCACTGATGAGTTTGTAGGCTTCTTCCCCCTGCGCAATCGGAAACACATGTGTGGTCAGTTTTTCAAGGTTGATTTTTCTTTCAGCAAGCAGTTGCAGGAAGGTTTGCATGTTTCGGTTCTCCGTCCAGCGCACATAGCCGATAGGGTAATCAATGCCTTTTTCTTCGTAGGTAATGTCGTAGCGTCCTGCCCCGTAAGAGCGCGAGAGTTTGAACTCCAACTCCTTCATGTAGTAGGGCGTGCGGGGCAAGTTCATGCCAGTAACACCGACCATGACGACTCTGCCGCGGTCGCGCATCACCTCGGCAGCAAATTCAACCGGCTCGTTTGAGGCTGTAGACGCCGTGATGATAACCGCATCAACACCGAAGCCATGCGTGAATCCGAGAATTTGCTCTTTTATCGTTTCTTCGGAGCGGAGCAGTGCTAGGTCACAACCCAGTTCTCTGGCTAGTTCAACAGACCTTGGGTTGACATCAACGCCAACCACACGGCACCCATTGGCTTTCAGCAGCTGAACGGTTAGAAGTCCGACTAATCCCAATCCTGTTACCAGTATGGTTTCGCCCAGCGTCGGTGAGGCTTGTCGCAAGCCTTGTAAGGCAATTGCGCCGAGTGTGGTGTAGGCGGCGTCTTTGGGCGAAACACCCGTTGGAACTTTGGCGACAAGGTTCTTCGGGACAACAATGATTTCCGCATGAGAGGCATATCCTGCACCTGCACATGCCACCAAATCACCCACGCGCACACTGGCTACATCGCTGGCGACTTCAAGCACCACGCCGGCCGATGAATAACCCATCGCCGCATCACTATCTAACTTGTTGAACGCGCGCTCCATCGTTTCAAGCAAGCCTTGTTCTTTGATTTGCTTCAAGACCAGCTTGACGAGGTCGGGGCGAGCACGTGCTTTTTCAAGCAAAGACTTTTTAGCAAAATCAACCTTCGTGCGCTCTGTGCCCGCACTAATAAGGCTGTAAAGATTGCGCACCAGCACCATTCCACTCCTAAGCGCTGGCGCTGGCACTGACTTAACCTGAATCGTGCCCGTTCGCAAATTTTGAACCAACTGTTGCATCTGACCTGAAGAAAAGTTAGGCTAAATAGCACATCAACTGACTCAAAATACTACAAATCCAATTTGAACCCTTCACAACCTCGAAAAGAAAAGGGCGAGTGCGGGGCTCGCCTCTGGTCGTTGTGCCTTTTCAGCAACGATTTATTTTTTGCTCAACAGCTCTGCAAGCTTAGCTTTCTCTTCGTCGCTCATCTTGCTGATTTTTTCAGCCAGTTCTTTATCGGTTGGCTTGTCGCTGACGGCACTTTTAATTTCTTCTTCCAACCCTTGTTGCGCTCGCTTGAACTCGTTGATGCCTTTGCCTAAGCCTCGCGCCAGTTCTGGCAGTTTCTTTGCGCCAAAAAGAAGCAAAATAATCATGAAAATGACGAGAAGTTCCTGAACCCCTAATCCGAACATACTTTAAATGCATTTAAGTTGAGACCGAATTTACCAAAACCTTACTTTAAAAACAGCATCTTTTTTGCGCCCATAAACGTTCCTGCCGTTAAGCGATAAAGATAAACGCCACTTGAAAGATTGAGCGCAGCGGCGGAAACACTTACCGTGTAACTGCCTGCGTCTTGTGTTGCGCTTACCAGCGTCGCCAGTTTTCGCCCTAAGACATCAAAGAGTTCTAATTTCACGTCGCTTTTCACGGGCAGTTGATAGCGAATCACGGTGGTTGGATTAAACGGATTCGGATAGTTTTGGAAGAGTTGAAACGCCGAAATTTTCTCGATAGCCGTTGCGATGGCGGTGAGTTCGTAGTCGTGAATCGTGCCGCTAAAATCAATACTGCGCAAGCGATAGGTGTAAGTGCGACCGACTTCGACAGCCTCATCGAGAAAAGTGTATTGCGATTCGGTGAGCGTTGTGCCATTGCCGCGCAAGGTGTGGTGCGTGGCGTAGGAGGCAATCTCTTCGCCGTTGCGAAGCACAATAAAGCCGAGATTCTCTTGCTCGGTTGCCGTTCGCCACCACAGTTCAATGCCGCGTGGGGTGGCGCGCGCCGTGAAGTCAAGGAGCGAAACCGGAAGCGGTGAATCGTCATCGGCGGCAAAGACTGCCCACTCGCCTTGAAGCACCGTCAAATCAGTGATTGAGACTTGCTTCACGGTTGGCGCATTGTTGCGCGTCAGTCCTGCATTGGTTCGATACGATTCCCACATCGAGCCTGTCCAACGCGCGGGGAAGGATTTGGTGCTGTCGAAGTTCGTGCCTTCCGCGCCCGTAAGCCAACCGAAGTTGAGCGAGACCGTGCCACTTCCAAAGTTGAAACTTGGGGCTTGCACGTGGTAAATCGTCTGCACGGCAAAGGTGCCATCGCCCATTCTGCCGGTTGCGGGATTTGTGTCCTCAACGCCAACGGCGACATCGCCGCCTGTTACGCCCGCACTTGTGGTAACTTCGAGCGGAAAGTAAGAGCCACTCGTAGCAACGGGAAACAGTTTCGTCTCGCTTGCGCCCACGCTTCGCCGCAACCGTGCATTCGTTTGTGTGATGATGTGTTCAGTTTCAGGATTTGAGATAGTCAGCGGGGCATTGTTTAGCGAGAGCGTTACGCCGCTTTGAAGCGTGAGTTTGACGTTTGAGCCAAGCGTGAGCGAACCGCTGTTGGTTACGCTTGCATTGGCAATGAGCGTTGCGCCGTCAGGGTCTTGCAAGTCAAGATCGGTGTCGAAGGTTAAGCCGCCAATTTGAATGGCTGATGGTGTTGAACTCACGATGACATTTCCTGTGCCTGAAATCGTCCCACTTCCTAAGAGATTGCCGTTTGCGGTTAAGTCAAATGAGCTGATGTTCAGCGTCGTGTTTGCGCCAACATTCAGCGCGGGTTGCGAGAGAGCGGCAGTGAGCGGGAAGTCGCTTTCAAGTGTAACGGCGCGTGTTGTTGGGCGCGTGAGCGTTACAAGTCGATTGGCTTGTGTGATTGCTGGTAAGTTCCCGCGTTGGAGAAAGCCGACGGTTTGGTTGCCATTGCGAGAGAAAATGTAGGTAGCATGGTTGTGGTAAGTTACCGTTCCGCCTACGCGTATGGTGCCGTTAAACGTGCTTGAATCTCCATTTGCCGTGCCGTTTACGCCGTTTTGATTGGCGGTAATCAGCGTTGCGCCGCTATTGAGCGCGAAGTTTGCCGTGCCGCCCCAACTTTGAACAATGTTCGTTTCTCCAAATTCAATCGTGCCGTTGACGGTGATGGTGCCGGTGTTGCCGGTGCGCAAGTTCGTGCCGGTTACTTTGAGCGTGTCGCCAGCGTTGATGGTCAAATTAAACACATCAACGGGCGACGTGCCTGAAAGCGTGATGACGCTGTCGATGATGAAGTTCAGGTCGTTTGCGAAAGCAGGCGAAGCGTTCATAAAGCCATTGTTGATGATGTTGCCCGGTGCGCCTTTCATCGTAATTGTTTGAACAGCGTTTGGGCGGAGCGTGGCATTAGCATCAATGCGCAAATCGCCTGTAACCGTTAGTGAGTCGATTGAGTTTGAAATCCCAATCTCTACGCCTGTCGGAGAACTGATACGCAAATTTCTATATCTCTTAATTCCAAAAATGTTAAAATTGCTTGTGTGATTGTATTGACCGTCGAAGTATCCATCATCTCTTGGCACTGTGCCATCGTTCAAGTTTGGAAAGCCAATTTGAATCGGCATCAAGCCATTGCTTGCTGTGTTGCCGTGCGGAAATGAATCGTAGAGATTGTCTGAACTGTTTGAGAGCCAAACAAACACGCCAAGTGAATCAAACGAGCCGATGGCACTTCTTGCAATGCGCACTTCCAAGAGCGTTGTGTTTGTGCCTGAAACGCTCCACATATCGCTGGTGGGTGAGTTGCCAATATCGCCTGTGTAAGTCCAGCCGTTTGAGCCGTCGGCGACACCTCGGTCGTTTGTCCAAGTTCCTGATCCTGTTCCACGCGCTCGGAAAATGATGTCGGGGCGGTAGTTTTCGGGAAATGATGCGCCGCTGAAACTCGCTTGTGTTCCATTTGCATTTCCGCCTGCGCCTGGATTTCTATCAAACCCAAAGTGAATGCGGTCTCCGGCTGATGCCGAAAACCCTTCGTTGATGAGAAAGTAGATGTAGGTATCGTCCCACATGATGTCGAGTGTGCGGCTTGTTGATGCGGTGCTTCGTGCGGCGATTTGCGATGTTTGTTGCCAATCATGTGATTGACCATCGATGCGAATGGTGTTGTAGGCGGCGGCTTTGTTGAAACGAATTTTGTAGGTCTCTGCTTGCGAACTTGGAGCCGTTGTCGACCACGATGATTGACCCGGATACGCATACCCGTCACGAGAGCCGCCTGTGTTGGTTTGTGCGCGAATGTAAAACATAATGTCCGTTCCCGGCGCAATGCCTGTGAGCGTAAAGGTCGCGCGGTCGTTATTGCTTGAAGGAACAGCGGAAATTGTGCCTGTAACTTGTGTCCAACTTGCATCATTTGCTGTTCCAAATGTAGGAGAATTGATTTTGTAGTAGAGCGTCGCACCGGTTAAATCCACGCCCGATGTAAATCCTGATTGCCAAAAATCGATATACACATCAACTGATGTTGCGTAGATGCCAAATGGACGAACTTCGTTGAGTGCGGTTGTAATCGTGCCGTAGTACTGATAGTTAATACCGTCGCCGGTTCCTGTTATGCCGCTGAACTGTGCAACAGAGGTTTGTGCATACAAGATGATGCCGAAAGCGATTGCGATAGGGCGAAGCCGCATTGTCATAGAGGTTCATTGTTTTTTTGGGAATATAGGCGTTGTATCAATTTTTCAATGTTTCCCAAAACACAACGGTCTTTTGTGCCACGTCGCTTGGCGTGCTTGCATCTTTAATGCCGTTGAGATAGGCTGAGCCAATCACTGCGCCATCGGCGCGTTCCAATATCCACTCTACCTGCGTGCGCGTCTGAATCCCAAAGCCAACCACGAATTTCTTCTTCGTGTTCGCTCGCACTCGTTCAAGATAGGGTTCAAGATGTTCGTAAGTTTTGTTGTTGGAAAGTTTCGCTGTGCCTGTGGTGGCATTCACGGCAAGGGCGTAAGAGAAATCGGTGGAAAGCGTATCAATTTGCTGAATGCGTTCAGGCGAAGAAACCGGCGAGATGAGAAAGGTCATTGAGAGATTGCGTGCAACCGCTTCGCTTCGGAACGCATGGGCTTCTTCGGGCGGCAGGTCGGGAATGATGAACCCATCGGCACCGGCGGCTTTGGCATCGTCTAAAAATTGCGTGGTTCCATAGCGCAAAATCGGATTGATGTAGCCCATCAAAATAAGAGCCGTTTTTAATCCGCTTTGCCTTGCTTCACGGACGAGCGCAAGCGTTTTCTTGAGCGTTGCACCGTTTTTGATGGCTACTTGCGCCGCATCTTGAATTGTTCTGCCGTCGGCGAGTGGGTCGCTGTGCGGCATGCCAAGTTCAATTACATTCACGCCTGCTTGCTCCAAGGCAAAAAGCGCGGGAAGCGTTGCCTCTCTCACAGGAAATTCGGGCATCAAGTATGCCACAAGCAGTTTTTGATGAGAGCCACAGAGTTGCGACACGCGATTTTCAACTTGCACGTCTGAAATCATTTTTGAATGATGGGTTTAACGGTTTGATAAAAGGCTTTGGCTTCGCTGATGACGGTGATTTCATTGCTCAAAATGGCGGGCGGAAAGCGTTTCATCACTTTCAAAAACGGCTGATTGAGTTGCAAGAGTTCGCCTTTGTTTTCTTGCGAGAGTTGCCTTGATGCACGCTCGCGCCAATCCCACACATCACCGATTCCGATTTGCACCCCGGCTTCACAGAGCCGCTCATAACACCCTGCAAATTTTTTTCGGTAATCTTCAAGGTGCGTGCCTGCAAGAATCACCGAGAAAATGAGCGCGTGCCCAAACCAAAAAAGCGTGCGAAACGTAAAGATGCTTTCTTTGCCGAAATGCTTTGGAAAATCGAGCATCACGTAAGGATAGCCTTCGTAGTTTTCGCCCTTAGCGATTTGCCCTTTGAGAAAATCTGTTCCAATTGGTGCAAGCAATTCGTGCGGGTGAATTTCTTCGAGAAAGGCAAGGCGGATTTCTTCCATTAAGCGTTTGAGTTTTTCTGTCGCACGTGTTTTTTGCTCAAAAAATTTTGGATTCGAGAGCAAGGCGATTTCATCGGGCTGGAACCAGTGGTCTATGTTCATCTGCAATTTTTTATGAAGGTATTGAATTTTCTACATTGAGCGTATTGTCCGCTTTGTCGTATTTTCATGCGAACTGTTTGAACTCACTATGCTCAAAGTCAACGAAATTTTTTACTCGATTCAAGGCGAATCCTCGCGCATGGGCTTGCCGTGTGTGTTTGTTCGCCTGACCGAGTGCAACCTGCGCTGCACGTATTGCGACACGGCATATGCCTTTTATGAAGGCACTGACCGCACATTGGAAAGTATTGTTGATGAAGTGCGCGCCTATGACTGCAACTTGGTGGAAATCACAGGCGGCGAGCCGTTGCTTCAAGAGCCGGTTTATGACCTTATGACACGCCTGTGCGACTTGGGCTATGAGGTTTTGCTTGAAACTTCGGGCAACATTTTGACCGACAAAGTCGACCCACGTGTGCGCAAAATCATTGATATGAAAACGCCCTCGTCGGGCATGCTCAAACATAACGATTATCGCAATCTCGAAATCCTAACACCAAACGATGAAGTGAAATTCGTTATCGGCTCGCGGCTCGATTACGATTGGGCAAAAACCGTGATAGCGGAATACGACTTGACACGCAAATGCACCGTGCTAATGTCCGTTGTGTTTGGCGAACTCGCCCCGCAGGAACTTGCCGAATGGATTTTAGCCGACCGACTTCGCGTGCGCTTTCAATTGCAACTACACAAATACATCTGGTCTCCCGAAACGCGCGGTGTATGACTTACCTTCTCACTTTGGCACTTTGCTCTTCCACCATGGGACTTCTTGCGCAAGTCCATCATCAATTGGTTGATGTTCAGAAAATCAATCCGCGCATCATCGTCGAGCTGCGCTACGCTACCACGAACAACTTCATGAAGAAAGCCATCTATCCCTCGGCGCGATGCTTACTTCAAAAGCCTGTGGCAGAACGGCTCTCGCGAGTGCAAGCACGGCTTGAAAAAGAAGGCTTGGGCCTAAAAATTTTTGATGCGTATCGACCGCTTTCCGCACAGTGGGAACTTTGGAAAGTGATGCCGAATCCAACCTTCGTTGCCGACCCGCATAAAGGCTCAAAGCATAATCGCGGCGCGGCTGTAGATTTAACACTTGTCGACTCACTCGGCAATGAACTTGAAATGCCCACACAATACGATGAATTTGTTGAAGCCGCACGTAGCGATTACCATAACCTGCCTGCACACATCTTGAAGAACCGCACCACACTCCACAATGCCATGAAAGCTGAAGGCTTCATTCCAAACCCCAGCGAATGGTGGCATTTTGACGATAAAGACTGGAAGAAATTCCCTATCCTTGACATTCCCTTTGACGCTGTGCCAGAGTAACTTGTTAAACTTCCATTGCACCTTTATGCATCGACCCTTTCTACTCATTGTACTGCTCTTTCTTCTGGATTCATCGTTAGTGTTTTCGCAAACGGTTTCAGGAAAAGTGATGGATAGCAAAACCGGTGAAGCCCTTATCGGTGCAACCGTTCAACTCAAACAAGGTGAGACACTCATCAAAGGCGCAAGAACCAATGCTGATGGTGTGTTTCGAGTAAGCGTGCCCGAAGGGCGATATGTGCTTGAAGTGCGATTTATTGGCTATGAAACTTACCGCGAAGAAATTTCTGTTGCACTTCCTATCGAGAAAATCATTCGCTTGCAGCAAGGTGAAGTTACTGCGTCGGAAATTGTCGTGAGTGCGGATGAAGATTTCGCCACAACGATTATCAAGCGTGCGATTCGATACAAGCGCACCCAGCGGCGCACGCTCCAAACCTACCAAGTCGAAGCCTATCGCAAACAACTCTTGAAATCCGATACCACGATTGTGGCGATTGCGGAAGTCTTCGCCCATGGCTATTGGCGCCGAGGCGATACGCTGCGCGAGGTGGTGATTCAAGAGCGCATCACGGAAAATGTGAAATCGGATTTGCGCAGTTCTGGGGCTACTATTTCGGCGGGCTTGCGCTCCTTAGTTGATTTTTCTGAAGAGCGGATTCGCATCCTGGGCAACAAGGTTGTAAGCCCAATCGCTGATGATGCACTCGAACACTATCGCTACGAACTCACAAGCATCAAAAAAGCCGACGAGCTTGAGTTCTACACCTTGCGCCTCGTGCCGCAGTCGAAGTTCGTGCCGCTCTTCAAAGGTGAGATTCGCATTGCCAGCAACACCTACGCGCTCATCGGCGTTGATGTTGAGCCAACCGCCGGGTTTCGCTTGCCTTACATCAACGATGTAGTTTTTCGCTATAAGCAATCGCAAGAGTATTTCACTGATTCGCTTGGAAGAGGTTATTGGCTTCCAGCAAATCAAGTGATTGAAGGCGGCTTAAAGGTTTCGATTGGTAATGGATTGATTGAACTGCCGCGCATTTCATTTCACACTACAACGGCAATTCGCAATTACAGCATCAACACTGGCGTGCCTGATTCGCTCTTCGAGCAAGACCTCGTTCAGAAATCGCCGACGGCTGAACGCTTCGATTCGCTCTTTTGGCAACAGCGCGATTTCGTTGCCCTCACCGCCGAAGAACTTAAAGCCTACCAAACGCTCGATAGCACAAAGTCGCTTCAAGAACAATTCAAGCCCAAAGGCACAATATCGGGCTTGGTGAATGCAGGCGGCAGTGGGTTTAATGGGTTTCGTTGGTTCAATCTGCCGATGATTCGCTTCAATCGCGTGGAAGGCTGGTTTCTTGGCGCGCAACTTGAACTCGATTCGCTCACCAAACGCACCGAAGTGCGCGGCAGTGTGGGCTACGGCCTCGAGCGCGAGGAAGTCCTATGGTCCGCAGGCACAACCCAGTGGCTTGATGAAAAACGTATCATCGGCTTTTCGCTCGACGCTTACAAAACCACTTCATTCACGCCTGAATGGCTTTCGCCATGGGATATTTCAAATGCGTATTCCGCGCTTGTCTATAAGGAAGATTACCACAACTATTTTCAAGCCGAAGGGTGGAAACTTGCCTTCGTGCATCGGCCGAAATCCAATCTTTTCATCTCGCTGGGCTATCGAAGCCAAACCGAGCGCACCATGCCAAACCGCACGAATTTCAGTTGGCTTAATCGCAACAAACGTTTTCGCCTGAATCCGGCTATTCGTGATGGCAACACGCGAAGCCTTGTGTTATCGGTGGAGCATGGCATGCGCCTGCCACTTGTTGGCTTGCTTTCACCGATTTGGGTCAAAGGTGAAATTGAACACGCCTCATCGCCGCTTGGAAGTGCTTTTGAATTCACGCGCCTTTGGGCAGTGAGCGCGTTCAAGAAGAAGACATTTTTCGGAGACCGATTGCTTGCCCCATACTTGCTTATTTATGCTGAAGCGGGCGCGCTCTTGGGCGCAGATAAAGTGCCACAACGCTTTTTCAGCACGGAGTCGCCGATTGCTTACTTCGCTGAACAAGGCGCGTTTTTGGGATTGAACCGAAAAGAGTTCATTGGTGAATACATCTTGACGCTGAATGCCGAACACAATTTTCAATCTGTGCCGTTTGAAGCAATTGGATTGGATTGGGCGGCGGAGCATACCTTGCAACTCTTCGTCAAAGGTGGCGTGGCGCGCGTGTGGCTGAACGGCAGGCCTCAACATTACTACGAAATGGGCTTCGGCTTGGGCGGCGTCTTGGGCTTGTTTCGTGGCACACTCGTTTGGGGCTTCCGCGAAGGCCTGCCTGCGGATATGCGTCTCATTTTCGGCATGGGCTTGCTCTTTTAGAATCGGAGAATTGAAACATGGATTTTACGGATTCAACAGATTTTCACGGATTTTTCTCTGAAAACCCCCTGCTTCATCACTCCCATCTGTCCAACTTGCGTGCTTTTCAACAGCACTTAAACATTGAAGCGGAACAGCATCACATCGCCGTCTTGAACCACATACTCTTTGCCCTCGATAGACAGTTTGCCGGCTTCTTTAACTTTTTGTTCCGAGCCGAATTTCACCAAGTCTTCATATTTCATCACTTCGGCGCGAATGAAGCCTTTTTCAAAATCGGAGTGAATCACGCCTGCGGCTTCTGGGGCTTTTGCGCCTTTGCGAATTGTCCAAGCATGCACTTCTTTTTCGCCTGCGGTGAAGTAGGTTTGCAACCCGAGCAAGTCGTAAGCGGCGCGAATGATTCTATCCAGCCCTGACATTTCCAGCCCCAGCGATGCGAGGAATTCCGGCTTTTCTTCTTCCGAGAGCAAAGCAATTTCCGCTTCAATCTTCGCACAGACGATAATCACTTTTGCGCCTTCTTTTTCGGCAATTGCTTCTACTTGCTTGGTGTAAGCGTTGCCGGTGAGCACATCGGTTTCACTGACATTAGCGGCATAAAGCACAGGCTTCGACGTGAGCAAGAAGCAGGATTTCAGCAAGGCTTTTTCGTCTTCGGAATCGGCGGCGAGTCGAGCGGGTTTGCCGTCGCTCAGCAAGGCGTGAACTTTGCGCATCAGGTTCAGTTGCGCTTCCAGTTTTGCGTCTTTCTTTGCGTCTTTTTCAAGTTTCGGCAACCGCTTCTCGACAGAGTCCAAGTCGGCGAGCATGAGTTCAGTTTCAATTGTCTCAATGTCGCGTTGGGGATTCACCGAGCCCTCGACGTGTACGATGTTTGAATCCTCGAAACAGCGAACCACGTGAATGAGTGCGTCGACTTCGCGAATGTGCGAGAGAAATTTATTGCCCAATCCTTCGCCCTTGGATGCGCCGCGCACCAGTCCTGCAATGTCCACGATTTCAAGCACTGCGGGCACAATTGTGCGAGTTTTTACGATTCTTGCCAGCTCTTTCAGGCGTGGGTCAGGCACGGCGACCGTTCCAACATTCGGCTCAATGGTGCAAAAGGGATAGTTCTGGGCGTCAACTTGTTGCGCTGTAATAGCGTTAAAGAGCGTCGACTTCCCCACGTTCGGAAGTCCGATAATTCCTGCTCGAAGTGGCATCGTTTCAATGCATTGAAACCTGCTTGCAAGTTGCCAACAGCTGTGAAAAGCCTATCGGTTAGAACCCTCTGCAAACTCTACGCTGGGCTACTACTTGCGAATGTCGAGGTCAGTAATGACTTGCCGATAGCGCATCACATCCGTTTTAGCCAGATAGTTAAGCAGGCGCTTGCGTTTGCCAACAAGTTTGAGCAAGCCATAGCGCGTGTGATTATCTTTCGGATGCACTTTCAAGTGTTCTGTCAAGTGGTTGATGCGCTCGGTTAGCAGTGCAATTTGCACTTCAGTTCTTCCAGTGTCGACTTCGGATGTGCCAAATTTTTTTATCAATTCTGCTTTTCTTTCTTTCGTTACGGGCATGGGCAGTTGGAATTAGGTTGACAGTGTTGATGCTCTCTTTGAAGACTTTTTAAGCCATACTAAACTCTGATGATAAGCGTTGTGCCGCTGCTTTGTCGCGTTCTAATTGCGCTTTGAGCGCGTCCAAGCTTGAAAACTTTTGCTCGTCTCTCAATCGTGCCAAGAAGCGCACGGTGAGTTCCTTGCCGTATAAGTCGCCGTTGAATTCAAGCAAATGAACTTCGAGCGATAAGCTTGCTTGGGATTGAACCGTCGGGCGCATGCCAATATTCATCATGGCGCGATAGCGTTTTTCATCGACCTCTACTTCAACAGCATAGACGCCTATTTTCGGAATCAATTTTTCTTTCGGCGGGAGCAGGTTTGCAGTTGGGAAGCCGATGGTGCGTCCGCGCTTATCACCTTCAACCACAAGTGCCGAGAGTTGATACGGCGCGCCAAGTAGTTTATTGGCGTTCTCAATCTCTCCCGCTTCCAGAAAGCGTCGAATGGCTGTGCTGGATAAATGATGTTTATCAACTTTCTGTTCAGGAATTTGCAACACCGTGAAGTGATGTTTTTTGGCCAGGCGCACCAGTGTTTCAAACGACCCGCCACGATTTTTGCCGAACATGTGGTCGTAGCCGATAACGATTTCAGCCAGCCCAATTTTTTCGACCAGCACCTCTTCGACAAAGGTTTCCGCTGGCGTCTCTGAAAACTCCTTCGTGAAATGGATCACAATGACGCAGTCGACACCAAGCGTTTCTAATATGCGCAATTTTTCATTGAGCGTCGAGAGCAAGAATATTGGTGCGCCGTTGGTTTTGCCTAGCACCAGTCGTGGGTGCGGTTCAAATGTAATCACTACACTTCGCCAGCCTCGGGCTTTGGCATCAGAAACCAGCGTTGAGATAATCGCCCGGTGTCCCAAATGCACACCGTCGTAGGTGCCAATCGTAACCGCAGAGGCTTTTCGCTCAAAAGGTTTTGGGCAGTCTGTGTCAAACTGTGAAAAAACACCGTCTCGAAGGTAATAGCGTTCTGTCATACTTCAACTTTACGCGTTCTGATAAGTTCCACGCACGTCTCGATGCTCAATGCGTCTTTGATGTGGTAATTACCGATACGAATTCTTCGCAATGAGCGAAGGTAGCCTCCCACTCCTAACTTTTCGCCAAAGTCATGTGCAATGGAGCGAATGTAAGTGCCTTTTGACACCACTATGCGGAAAGCCACCACGGGCAAGCAAATCTCGGTAAGTTCAAATTCAAAAATTTCTATCGGTTTCGGGGTGCGCTCGACCTCTGCGCCGCGGCGCGCCAGTTCATACAGCCGTCGGCCCCGATACCACGCCGCCGAATACATCGGCGGCAATTGCATCTGTTTGCCCAGAAACATCTTCGCTGTCTGCCGAAGTTGCGCTTCGCATAGGTGCGACACATCGCAAACTTCCTCTTCTTCGGTTTCCGTGTCGTAGCTTTTGGTTCTTGCGCCTAATTTGATTTCGCCAATATATTCTTTGTCAAGACGCTCGAGCTCTGAGATTTCTTTTGTTTTTTTGCCCACTACAATGAGTAGCAACCCAGTCGCCTTCGGGTCTAAGGTGCCTGCATGCCCTACCTTACACTTCTTACCAAACCGCCTTGAGTAGGCATTGCGCACTTTGGCAACTACATCAAACGACGTCCAATCTAAGGGTTTATCAATCAGCCACAGGTCATTGAGCATCCGTCTTGTAAGTGTCGGTGCTTTTGGATTGGGCTTTGGACAGTTTCAACAGTTCTTCAATGCGTGCCGCTTTCTCGGCTACCTCGTCGAGATAAAATTCTAATTGCGGCATGTGCCGAAAGTGATTGCGCAGTTTGAGCGACAACTCTTTGCGAAAGAACTTTGATTCTTTTTTGATATGAGCCAGCACCGATTGCGCCATCTCTTTTGCACCTAAAACGGATAAATACACCCGTGCAATGCTGAGGTCAGGCGTGATTTTAACGGCCACAATAGTCGTTAGTGCACCGTTGCGAGGCAGTTCTTTTTGGAAAATTCCTCCCAGTTCACGCTGTATCAGCTCGGCAACGCGTTCAGTTCGTATGGACATGGGTTGTTATGTGGTTTTCGCCTGTTGGTTTAGTTCGGCTCGGTCGCTAACTTACGCTTGGTCTCGACCATTTCATATGCCTCAATCACGTCGCCCACCTTGATGTCGTCGTAGCCTTGTAAGCTCAAGCCACACTCGTATCCAGCTTCAACCTCTTTGACATCGTCCTTGAAGCGTTTCAGCGAGGCCAGATTGCCTTCGAAGAGTTGGATACCGTCGCGAAGCAAACGCACCTTCGAGTCGCGGCGAATTTTTCCTTCCAGCACTCGACAGCCTGCCACATTGCCCACCTTGGAAATGCGGAAGACCTCACGGATTTCAACAATAGCTGTAATCTCCTCGACAAATTCGGGCGATAGCATGCCTTCTAGGGCATCTTTGATTTCTTCGAGTGCCTGATAGATGACAGTGTAGAATCGAATGTCAATCCGTTCACGCTCTGCCAGTTTTTTGGCATTAAGGTTCGGACGCACTCGGAAGCCAAGAATAATGGCATTCGAGGCCGCCGCCAGCAACACATCGCTCTCGGTAATCTGTCCAACCCCACGGTGGATAATTTCCACTTTGACCTCATCTGTTTGCAACTTCATCAATTCGTCTGATAGTGCCTCAATAGAACCAGCCACATCGGCTTTAATGATAAGACGCAGTTCCTTGATGCCGCCATCTTTGGCTTGCTTGGCGATGTCATTAAGTTGCGCACGACGGCTATGCCTGAACTCTTGCTCGCGACGAATCAGTTGCCGGCGCTGTGCAATCTCACGCGCTTCTCGATCGCTGGGTGTAACGGTAAAGATGTCGCCAGCTTCAGGTAGCATTTCAAATCCAAGCACCCTCACTGGTTGAGACGGATGCGCAACTTCCAATCGTCGGCCGCGCTCGTCGAGCATGGCTCTTACCCTGCCGGCTGAAATGCCACAGACGAATGGGGCACCCACTTTCAGCAATCCGTCCTGAACCAGCACCGTCGCCACAATCCCTTTGCCTTTGTCAATTTCCGATTCAATGACCACCCCTTTGGCTAATTTTTCGGGATGGAAATTCGCTGTCAAGTTCATCAGCTCTGCTTGCGCCAGCACTTTATCGAGCAACTCTCTTACGCCAATACCCTTCTTGGCGGAAATTTCTTGACACTGCACATCACCACCCCATTCTTCAACGGTAACACCATTTTCGGCCAGCTGCGCGCGGATTTTATCAGGATTGGCTTCAGGTTTATCAATTTTATTGATGGCTACAACAATGGGCACATTCGCCGCCCTGGCATGGTTAATTGCCTCAATGGTTTGTGGCATCACGTTATCATCTGCCGCAACTACAAGGATAACGATATCTGTCACCTGCGCCCCTCGAGCTCGCATGGCGGTGAAGGCTTCATGGCCAGGCGTGTCCAGAAATGTGATTTGCTGTCCGTTTTCAAGTGTCACCTCATATGCGCCAATGTGCTGGGTAATTCCGCCTGCCTCACCGGCTACCACGTTGCTTTGACGAATGTAGTCCAGAAGCGAGGTTTTGCCGTGGTCAACGTGCCCCATGATGGTGACCACTGGTGGGCGCGTTCGAATATCTTGCGGCACATGCTCATCTTCTATGAGTGCATCGGTTGCTTCGCGCTCCGAAATGAATTGAATCTCTTTGCCAAATTCCAACGCCAAGAGTTCCAAGGTCTCTCGGTCTAAGCGCTGGTTGATGGTGATTAGCTTGCCCATTTTGAAGCATTTCGCAATCACATCCTTGGGCGCTACTCCGATAAGGTCAGCAAATTCATGCGTAGAGGTATATTCAGTCAGTTTGATAATTCGGCTTTCAGCGGCTTGTTGTTGAGAGGCTAATTCTTCGCGTTCCTCGCGGGCACGTTTGCGAAGCTTACGGAACTTCGCGCGCGTGTTCATTTCACCTGCCTCTTCTATGTTGTTGATGGTCTGGCGAATGTTGCGCTCTAACGTTTTCTCATCAATGTCAAACTTCTTCTTCTTCTTCTTGGCTGTCTTTTCTTCGGCAATCTTTGCCAGTTGTTCTTCGCGCATCGTTCGTTTTTGCGGCGGCGGGGCATCCGTTGAAAACGTTGCAGGCGTTTCAGCCTTAGTTGCACTCGGCTTAATTACCGGTTGATTCTTAGCTTGTGGCGCCTCAGCCTCTACTGCCGTCCACTCTGCCCGAGCCGCAAGGTCTTTGGCTTGTTGTCCAAAATTCTTCTTTCGCTTACGCTTCTTTTTGACCAGTTCAATTTCGCCGAGCACCTTCAGGCCACCTTTGTTTTCTGATGTTCCATAGCGACGGCTAATTTCTGCTTGCTCTTGACGAATTTGCCGTTGCAGTTCTGTCTCTGGCTCTGTTGTCGTTTCTGGAGCATTGCCAGCTTGGGGCTCGGCTTTCTCCTCTTGCGTTGTCTGTTCTTCCACTTTGGAAGCCATCATTTCGGAAGTATCAGCACTGACTTCTTCGCTCGCTTCTGGTGCCGCGTTAGCCTGCGCAGTCTCCGACGCTAAAAGGGTTGGGGATTCTTCTTGAAGGAGTGTCTCGACCGCACTTTGTGGGGTTTCTGCGACCAGCGGGTGCAACATTTCAGGCGGTTGTGGCACTTCAACCACTGGTGATGGCGCTGCTACTTCTGGTTCAGGCGTCTTTTCGACACTTTCGACGGCTGTCGTTACTGCTGCGCTCAGCGATACTGCTTCTGTTGGCTCTGCACTTTCAGTTGATTTGCCTTGTTCGCTGTCAGTTGTCTTCAACGGCGAAGCCGCTTGCGCTGAACCCGTCTTTGGTTCTTCAACCAGCTCATGGATCTGACGCAGTCTTATTGAAGAAGTTTTAGCTCCAGGGGGTGTTTTAATGGTTGCGCTTATACCTTTACGCTTCTTTTCTTCAATCGCCTTCTTTTGACGCAGTAACTCGCTCTTTTCTTTCTCATCGCTGTAATTGCTATAAATAAGGTCTCGTACTGCTTCCGAAACTTTTGAGGCTGGCGAGGCAACCTTCACCCCCTCGCTTTTGAGAAACTCGACTACCTCAGTTGCCGAGACCTGTAACTCTTCTGCAATGTCTGCAACCTTATATTTTCTCTCTTCTGACATTCCTTCCGTCGTGTTATGGGTTACGGCTGACTTTTTAAACCAGCGGCGTCAAGGTCAAGTATTTGGCGATGTTTCGGTTTCGCCCTCAACTGGGGTTTCTTGGGGCTCTACTTCCACACAATACTCTGCTTGAACAGTCTTATAGATATTCTCTGCAATTTTCCGCCAATACTTTCGCTCATCCTCACTTATTTTTGTAGGTGACTTTGTCGACTTCCTCTCCTTGCCGCCTTCCGATGAATCGGCTCGTAGCATCGGTGCGAGGAGTGCATTTTCAATTCCCTCTACGCCCGCCTCCATGATTTTCTTCGCTGTGTCTAGCCCTTTGTCGAGCAATTGATAAATAATGTCGTCGCCAAATTCCTCGCGGAACGCAATAAGATCAATATCATTCGGGTCCTCGGTTTTGATTTCTCGACAAATTTCAATTTCAAACCCAGTCAGTTTTTCAGCGAGATAAATGTTATTGCCGTTCTTACCGATGGCATATTTAATTTGGTCAGGCTTGAGCATGACACGGGCGCGCTTATTTTTGAAGTCAACGAACACAGACATTGGGTCCACTTTTGCTGGTTGCAAGGCGCGAACAATATAGATCTGGGGCTCATCGCTATATGAGATGACATCAATGTTCTCATTATTCAGCTCTTTAACGATGCTTTGAATGCGCTTGCCTTTATGCCCGACACACGCGCCTACGGGGTCAATGCGGCTACTGGTTGATTCGACAGCCACCTTAGCGCGCTCTCCGGGCACACGGGCAATACCCTTGATGAGCACCAGCCCTTCGGCAATTTCAGTAATCTCGTTCTCAAACAGTTTGCGCAAAAAGTTCTCATCCGTTCTTGAGACAATTACGCGTATCGGACCATCTTCACGCTCTTTCTCAATCTCCGTTCCATCGCTCAATCTCACCTTTACCTTCTCACGTTCCACACGCTTGATGTAGAGTTTCATTCGGGGATTTTTGCGTGGGTTGTCTTTCTGCATCTTTTCCGAATGCGGCAGTATCAACTCAATCTTTTGGTCTTTGCTCGTGTTGTAAGTGAAAATGGTTTCTTTGCTCCGAACTTGATACAGTTCGGCCGTCACCACTTCGCCTACCTTTGCCAAGCATTCTTCGTAAAGCAGTTGCTTATCGGAATCGCGCCGCTTCTTCTGAATGGCTTGCTTAATAATTTGGATGGATTTGCGCGACAGAATTTTCTCAAGTGGAATCGGACCCTCTTCAAATATGTCTCCAACTTCCAGCGAATCATCAATCTCGCGCACCGTCTTTATGTCAATTTCAATCGTCGGAATATCTACTTCCTCCACGATGTTTTTTTTGATATAGACCTCGAAATCGCCCCTATCGGGGTTGATGATGACGCGTGCATCTACATCGGGGTCATATTCCTTCCGCAATTGCTTCAAAATCATTTCTTTGAGCAAATCCACCACATCCGACTTGAGCAACGACGCATCGGTTTTCCTATCGCGACTATCTGCCCTCTCAATCGCCGCAAAGGCTTCCACCAATTGGGTCTTGCGGTCTTCTTGTGACAACTCTGAGTTTTTACGTTTTCGCATTGCTCTAAGAAGATTTTTCGCTCTATGAAAGTAATTTCAGCAACACTGTTAAAACTCGTCTCTGCTTCAAAATTCTACTTCAACAGTCGCTTCCACCAGTTGCGATAGCAAGAGCGTCAGGCGTTCACCCTTCACATTTTTTCGCTTCTTATCTGTAATACACTCTAACGTCAATTCAATCGGCGCTTGTTCCGAAACATGCACCAGCCGCCCCTTCACCACATGATAGACATCGTTTGAATCCTTATACTTCACTCGGAGCAGCCGCCCAATATTTTTACGATACTGCCGTTCCAACTTCAACGGTCGGGATAGACCTGGCGACGACACATCCAAGCGCAACCGATTCGGCAAAAGCGCCTGTAACTCTGGTAATACATCCAACTCCTCCGAGAGTTTCTGGCTAAAGCGCGCACATGCATCAATCGTAACACCACGGTCAGTATCTACATAAACCTCGAGATAATCCACCCCATTGACATTCCGCAAATGCACATCAACGAGAAATAATTCGGTCTCACTTGCGTAACCTTGCGCTTTGTTGTGCTCCAACATTGAGCGCTTAATCCAAGCAGATACCTGTTCAAGGCGCGTCTCCTTCAATTTCGCCAAAAACATTAGTGGTTGTAGTAACAAAAAAAGTGGGAAGAAATCCCACTTTTAAAGAGAACCCTTGCTCGGACATAATATAACATTTTCTTCCCTTAATGCCAAATCTTTTCCCAGACACTCTTGACAAACTGCGAAACTTTTTCTATCTTAATTCCGATATAATTAGTCGGAATTTCTCACCGTAACTGATGATTATATTGTAATGATTGTATTGAGCATGTTGTTTGGTGGCAGAAATTCTGACCAATTTAGTCTTATTTTATCACAATGCTGAAACTGACCAAAAAATTTGAATACGGGTTGCTAGCGATTCGTTACATCGCACAAATGCGCAATGGCGACATTGCGACAGCGAAAGAGATTGCTGACCAATCGGGTCTCCCTTACGAGCTGGTTGCGAAAATTCTACAACAGCTGGCAAAAGCGGAAATTGTCTCATCTGTTCAAGGGGTTAAGGGCGGCTATCGGCTCAATAAGCCGGCTTCTGAAATTTCCTTCACAGAAATTGCCGATGCCGTCGATGACCCGATTCAACTGATTGAATGCGCCGACAATCCAACTGGGTGCTCCGTGTATCCTGGATGCGGTATCAAGCAACCGCTTACCGAAATACAGAAGCGCTTCCGTCAAATTTTCAGCGAAGCGAAGGTTGCCGAAATTTTGTAAGACTTTGTTTAACCTTTAACTAAAAACTGACTATGGCTCTCAACACATCGTCCTTGGATTTGAGCAGACCGATTTACATGGACTACAACGCCACCACGCCAATGGATCCGCGCGTCTTGGAGGCTATGATGCCTTACTTTACCGAAAAGTTTGGAAATCCAGCTTCGCGCAATCATGTCTATGGTTGGGAGGCTGAAGAGGCTGTCGAGGCTGCTCGTGAGCAAGTTGCCAAGGCTATCGGTGCAGATGCAAAAGAAATTATCTTTACCAGCGGCGCAACCGAATCTGATAATATTGCTCTGAAAGGTGCAGTCGAGATGTATGCCGAAAAAGGCAATCACATCGTTACGATGCTCACCGAGCACAAGGCTGTGCTGGATACTTGCCGTCGGCTGGAACGTGAAGGCAAGGCCACGGTTACCTACCTTGCCCCCAAACGCGATGGTCTTGTAGATTTAGAACAGCTTGAAGCGGCCATCACCGATAAAACCATCATGGTTGCGATTATGATGGCGAATAATGAAATCGGTGTTATTCAACCGATGGCACAAATCGGCGAAATCTGTCGTAAGCACGGTGTGCTTTTCTTTACCGATGCGGTTCAAGCGGTTGGCAAAGTGCCTGTCGATGTGAATGAAATGAAGATTGACGTGCTTTCCATTTCAGGCCACAAGGTTTACGGTCCAAAAGGTATCGGTGCGCTGTATGTTCGCCGCAAGAATCCTCGAGTGAAACTTGCGGGCATTATTGACGGCGGCGGTCAAGAGCGCGGCATGCGTAGTGGCACGCTCAACGTGCCGGGCATTGTTGGCTTAGGTAAAGCTTTGGAGCTTGCCATAGAAGAAATGCCAAGTGAAATGAAACGCCTTACATACTTGCGCAATAAATTGAAGGATGGTATTCTGTCGCAACTCGAAGAGTGCTATGTGAATGGCTCTTTAGAAAGCCGACTGCCTGGCAATTTGAACATTAGTTTCGCCTATGTGGAAGGTGAAGGTTTGTTGATGGGTTTGAAGGGCTTGGCTGTCTCTTCGGGTTCGGCTTGCACAAGTGCCTCACTTGAGCCGTCGCATGTGCTCAAAGCCTTAGGCGTTGGCGACGAACTGGCTCATTCATCTATCCGCTATGGGCTCGGACGCTTTACCACTGAAGAAGAGGTTGATTACGCTATTCAAATCACCGTCGAAGCCGTCAACCGGCTACGCGAAATGTCGCCACTCTACGAAATGGCAAAGGCTGGGATTGACCTTAAAACTGTTCAATGGACTCATCATTAATTCTAACACCTTAACTCAAATTCAACCATGGCTTACTCACAAAAGGTTCTCGATCACTACAACAACCCTCGAAATGTCGGTTCGCTGGATGCCAAAGATGATTCCGTAGGGACCGGCTTAGTTGGCGCTCCCGAATGCGGCGATGTGATGAAATTGCAAATTAAGGTCAATGAAGAAACCGGCATCATTGAAGATGCCAAGTTCAAGACCTTTGGATGCGGTTCGGCTATTGCGTCATCTTCACTGGCAACCGAGTTGCTGAAAGGCAAAACGCTTGAAGAAGCTGCCGCCATTAAGAACACGCAGATTGTTCAGGAATTAAACTTGCCTCCTGTCAAGATTCATTGCTCGGTCTTAGCCGAAGACGCCATCAAAGCCGCCATTGAAGATTATAAGAGAAAGCAGGCGGCAAAACGACAAAAAGCCCAAGAAGCTTTGTCGAATGCTTGAGACATCTACGAACAAAGCATCGACATCCAATGTCGGTGCTTTGTTCGGCACATTCTTCAACACGAATCTGTCAGAAACTTATGATTACCATATCTGATAAAGCACTCGCACAAGTGCAACGCTTGAAAGCACAACAAAATCTCGGACCCGAATACGGCTTGCGCATTAGCGTCAAGGGTGGCGGTTGTTCAGGGCTCTCATATGGGCTCGAATTCGATAATGAGGAGCGCAAAGGCGACCAAGTCTTCGAAGACAAAGGTCTGAAAATCTTCGTCGATATGAAGTCATTCCTCTATCTTGCTGGCACACAGCTTGATTTTTCGGATGGATTGAATGGGAAAGGGTTTCACTTCATCAACCCAAATGCAACACGCACTTGCGGTTGCGGTGAATCGTTCTCGGTCTAATGTAGCCCCGCTTTATGCCCTTGCGTCAACTTCTTGCAGAACGAATCTTAAATTTCGCGTTCAAAGCTTTTGCATTAGAACCTAAATGGGAGACATCAGAAAAATCCCTGTAAAGTCGCAGGAAGAGCTTTGGTTCTTTGAAAAGCAAATCAATCTGTTTGACATTTTAGACTTCTTTCCTTCCGACGCTATTGCGAGCGAACAGGGCGAAGGAAAGAAGTTGCTGATTGAAACTGATTTAGGCTGGTCGTTTGAAACCGATATTGAGAAAGGCAAATTTTGCTTTCGCAAGAAATCAAAATCTATGCACGGCACCGGTAAATGGGTGATTGAATCTGGCTTAAAACCAGGCGACACCATTTGCATTGAGAAACTTGGAGACTATCACTACAAACTCTTCAAATCATCGTCTTGACTATGGAAATGCTTTCGGCACTCAGCGGCGTGTTCCTCTTTTGCGGGCTGTGCCTTGACTTTCCGCGACAAATTGTTCAAGCCGTTTTCAACGAGCTCCTTCAAACAAAACCTGGCACTCTGCTTGCATTTGAACTCAAAACTAACTCGGAACATGGAAAATCAGGCGTTAGTGGAATTTGATATTCAGGATTTCCTGTGGAATGGCATCTTGAAAGAGTCAGTCTTCCGCGAGAAATTAGCGGCACATGACTGGTCCCAATACGATGGGAAGAAGGTCATCATCAAAGGGTGTGGTTCGACACCGATTCCGACTTGGGCATACATGGTTGTAACTGCCTACTTGGTGCAACATGCGCAGAAGGTGATGTATGGCGAAGCCTGCTCGGCTGTGCCTATCTTCAAAAGAGACAAAGCGGTTGAGCACTCGACCTAACCGCCCTTTACACTTTACCCAGTGCCACTGACACGATACCCAACGACATGGCGACTTTGAGCAAGGTGTTTTGCTGGTAAAGATTTTCTTTCGTTGGATTGCGCCATGCCCTCATCATCACATAGAGCAGTAGCCCATTTGTGCCCAGCATCACCACGAGCAGATATGCGAGTCCGTATTCGCCTGTCCAATAGGGCACGAGCGTTGTTACTATCATGCTTGAAAACATTAGGGTTGCAAGCGCCAGTGTTGTGGTTGCGCCAAAGCGAATCGGAATGGTTGTTGCACCTAATGCCCTATCGCCTTCAACATCCTCCAAATCTTTGAGCATCTCTCGCCCTAAGTTCAAAAGAAATGAAAAGATGGTGGGATAAAGGACGTGCCGCACCTGTCCAGTTGAAGCAGCACCGTAGAGAAATCCTAAACTCACCAATACGGAAATGATAAGGTTGCCGATAAAGAGCATGCGCTTGAAGTATCGGCTGTAGAGATAGAGCATCGGAATCGTGAAGAGCGTCATTAGGAGATTCAGCGTAGTCAGGAACAGCGTGATAAGGATTGCGGCAAGGTTTAGCAGAACCCAATATCGAAAGGCCGCCTTGCGTGAGATTGCGCCTCGCACAAGTGGACGTTTCGGCTTATTAATACGGTCAATTTCAACATCGAAGTAATCGTTAATCACATTGCCAGCACCACCGACCAAGATTGTAACAAGGCCAGCCAGGTAGGTTTCCAGTTGAAAGAAGGCGTCTTGGCCAATTGCCACAAAGGCACCCAGCCATGTGCCGAAAAACAGGATAACGATGTTGGATGGGCGAAGCAGTTCAAGATAAGCCATGCAGTTTAGTGCTTCCATGCGGCAGTATCACTTGCGTCAATATCGACCATTTGAATCTTATTGTCGTAAGTTTTTACGCGATATTCTTTGAGGGTTGTGAGCTTTTTGACGATTTCGGCAATGCGTTTGCCTTGTTCGTAGCTGCGGTCAATCATTTGTACAATTCGGTCGATATGGAGTTCGGTTAGATTTTCGCGTTGAATTTTTTTCTTGATGAGCTCGAGGTTGCCCAGCAGGCTTGTCAGCGGGTTGTTGATTTCGTGGCTAAGGGCCGCCGTCATTTCGGCTACGGTTTGCATTTTTTGATGATAGACCAGTTCCTGTTGCAGTTTGATGATGCGTTGAGCAACTCCGATGCGCGCTTGCAGTTCAGCCATGTTGACTGGCTTTTCGAGATAGTCATCAACGCCTTGCGTGAGAGCGGTGATTTTGTCGTGCGTTCCACCTCTGCCAGTGAGCATAATGAAGTAGATGGATGCCGTTTGTGGATTGGCGCGGAGCGACTTTACAAACTCAATGCCGTCGCGGTCGGGCATAGACCAGTCGCAGATGATAATTTCTGGCATCTCTTGCGCAATCAAGACTTCTGCCTTATCGACGCTTGTTGCTGTTCTTGGGCGAATGCCTCTTCCGATAAGTTGGTACTCTGTGGTTTTGAGCGAGGCCTCGTCGTCGTCAACAACGAGAATTTTCGGCATGTTGGATAAGTGTGTCATAGTGTCGGTTGAGTCAACGGTTCAGGTTCATTGTGCGTTGAGGTTGGCAATTTCCATGAGAGTGCTTCGGCAATGGTTGGGAAATGGTGAATAAAAATCTCGCGCGCCGCTAAGGCAATATCCCGATGCTCCTTTTGCGTTGCCGGATTGCACCGCACTTGCAGGTAGTGAATCCAGCTCCGTACCGAACCTTTCATGTATAATCGTGTGACGGTGTTGAGCGGCAAGAGCACACGCGCCGACTCTTTGGCGATGCCTCTTTTTAAGGCTTCTTCGTATCGTGTGTAACTATGCTCCCAGACGTCGCGCTGGGCCTCTCTGAACCATTGCTTGGTGTCTTCGTCAAGGTCATCGTGCGAGTGTTGACGGCTCTTGGGGTCTTGTCGACGCGCCTCGTAGGTCTCAAACGCTGTGGCCTTGGCATAGCGCTGACTAAACTCCTGAAATGAGAAACTTCGATGCCGGAGAATTTGCGGGGCAATCGCACGTGTGGTGGTAATTTCCAGCGTCATATCCACCATTTCAAACACGCTCCAATGCCCTTCACGAATGCAGAACTGTAGCAGTTTAGCGTAGTTCGGATTTTCTTGGTTTGGGCTCGATACGCGCGCACAATACGCAATTAACCCTTCGGGCGACAGGGCTTGCCCATCAATCGTGATTTCAGGTTTGGTAATGGAAATGAAGCGAACTTGCATAATCAGCGTGCCCTACTCGTTGAACGGCAAAGATATACATGAGACCTCAAATTTTCATCCTAAAGGTCATAGCCGAAAACGAAGTAGTAGACGGTTGGGGCAAATTTCAGCGGTGCTGGGTCAGTGGGTAATCCTAACCGAAAGGCTTTTGCGGCGGCTAATCGGGCTGCGCCCAGCGGGGTCTTCAAAACGAGCTCTACACCAACCCCATGCTTGAAATCGCGGAAGGCAATCCGACTCGATTGCGCCCAGATGTTGCCCAAATTGTAATGCACGTTCATAAAGGTCGGCACTACAAGTTGAACTGGCAACGGAAATTCCAGACCGTAACCAGCCACCACGACTTGACGTCCTCTAAAATCATCGAAGCGAAAGCCGTAAAACGGAATGCTGAAACTTGCGCCAATTCCACCAAGACTAAACTGCTCTGTGAATGGGGTAAGGTTATCGGCGAAGCCAACACTCAAGCGCCATCGCCCGCGTATGTTCTTTGCAAACAGTTGTGTCTCTTGATGCGAGAACAGAAACTTGGAAAACGTAACTGGGTTGCCCAAAAATTGTGGATAGACGTCCAGAAAGATTTCTGTGAAACTGCCCCTTGAAGGCGAAAATGGGTCGTCGCGCGTGTCAATCGTGAAGCGTGTCTTGAACGATGTTAGCCAAAGGCGCTGATTAGCGGCCACCTCTGCATTATCAAATAGCATGGCGTTTTGGTGTGTTAGCTCGAAGACCATGTTGCCATCACGATAAATTTGCTGACCAAAGGCTGCCGTAACGCCGTAGTGTTGTTGCCCATACTCGGCGCGTTCTCTCCGCTCGGCTCGGAGCACTGGGCTTGAAAAGCGAATGTCAGTTGCAAAGAGTTTCCGTTGCTGATAAAAAACCTTAGCAAAAAAAGTGAAATACGTGCGCCACAATCGATGCACCTGATACTCGATTTGGGTCGAAGAGATGCGGTCGCCAATCGTCACCCATCCACCCAGTTCTGTAGCCGTGCCTAAAAAATTTTCGTTGCGGAAGTCCAGAAGCAATTGTGCGGCATAGACATCATCGACCCTGAACCCAATGCGCAGTTGCTCACTAAATTTTTCCTGCACTCGAATCGTGAGCGTCGTTTTCATCGTAGCACTCGAATCTCGCTGTCGCTCTGCCCAGAGCGACACACGATTGAAGATCCCTGTGTTATACAATCCATTCACCGTTTGTTCTACCTTCGCCAGCAATAAGGGCGAATGGGTATCGAAAGCAACTTCTTTTTCAATTACGCTTCGGTTAGTCCAACCGTGCGAAAGTTCATAGCGGATTTCCGACAGTCGCCCTTCATCAATTGTGATGAAAAGCGTGTCGGATTCTACTCTACAAGATTCAAGGCGCAAGAGCGGAAACATCTGTTTGAGTTCTTGAACAAGATGCTCCACGATGGCGCGTCCTGCGCGGTTGGTCATTGGTGCCGCACACGCAGGTGTTGCCATTCGAACAAATCTTGGCTCGTTCTTGCTCATCACTTTGACCACCGAAAATGAAGGCACAGGCGAGAGATGAAACCGCACTTTTTTTTGAAGCGTGTCGACTTCGGCGAAGGCATCGGTGAAGCAATCGCTGTTCAGAGTGGCTTTCAGCGCGGCTTTTACTTTTGTGGCTCTTTGCAGTTCTGCCAGCACATCGTCAGGAATTGGCACTGGCGAGAGAAACGCTTTTTCATAGCCCGAAATATCAAGGTCGTTTGTTTGTTCAACATCAATGAGTTGGAGCAAACTATCGGCAAGTTCAAGTCCTGCTTGATAACCTGCGATGATAAGAGGCGCAAGGTTCTTGAAATTACCTGATTCTCGATTGCCGATGTTGGGTTTGATAACAACCTGCGCTTGTTTGAGTTGTGCTTCGTTCTGCTCTTGCATCATGATACTCATGATTTGGTCGGCGACTTTCCAAGGCAAGTCCACATCTGTTTTTTCCTGATAGAGCACGCCGAGCGTGTTGACAGCGACGCTGACATCGGGTGATAGTTCGTTCAGCACATCGACAGCGATGTTGGCGACAAGCCCGCCGTCGACCAGCTGCTTGCCATCGATTTCAACGGGCAAGAACAAGAGTGGCACGCCGGCACTTGCACGCATTGCCGCCGAGAGTGAACCTTTGTTCAATACTTCACGCTTGCCGGTTAGCAGGTTCGTCGCAATCGCACGAAACGACACAGGCAGTTCATCAAAACTTTTTTCGTGGTGATACGGTGCAGTAAGCGCAAGTTTATCGAGCGTTTCGGTCAGTTCCTGCGCTGCACTGAGCGATTTTGGAATCACAAGTTTTAAGCCGTCGAATTGAAGCGTCAGTAAGGCTCTATCGCGCACGCGCTTTTGTTCGAGGAAGAGGTCTTGACGGCGCGTGTTTTCTTGTAGGGCTGTAAGTTCATCCCAAGGCAGTGTTTTTACAAGCGTTTCTAAATAGGCGGGCGAATAGCCTGCGCTGTATAAGCCGCCGACAATTGCGCCCATGCTGGTTCCGACGATGTAATCGACTGGCACGCCTTTATCTTCAAGGGCTTTTAATACCCCAATTTGGGCAATGCCGCGCGCCCCGCCACCTGAAAGCGCAAGCCCAAGCGTCTTCCGCGCTGGAACTTTGTAAGGCGCAATCGCATAGCGCTTTTGCGGGATCTTGAACGTGTCAACATCAACGCGAAAAAAGTGAGGCGAGGGTTGCGCAACTGCCAATGAACAAACCAAGCTCAGCGAAATAACCAGAACCGTAATACGAGACAACCTTGTTCTCCTTCTAGGATTCTCAAAAATAAAAAAGCCGCACAACACGGGAATGCGGCAAGATGTCTCTTTCGTCCTTGTGGTGAAGGAGGGAATCGAACCCTCGACCTCAGGGTTATGAATCCTGTGCTCTAACCAGCTGAGCTACCTCACCCCAAACATTTTTGCAAGCGTAAATATACGACTCATTGTGAAACCTTCAAACCTTCACTCTGCAACCGACTCCCACGCTGCATAGAGTGCCTCCAGTTCCGCTTTCAGATTGTTGTATCGAAGAGTTTTGGCTTTGGCATCGGCTTGTTTGAAAAAGCTCGCTGAAGCCATCTCCTCTTCCAGCGCTTTCTTTTCATCTTCTAATTTCTCGATTTGCTTTTCAAGCTTTTCAAGTTGTTTCTTGTTCGTGCTTGGTTTCGGTGACGATGGCGATGTGGACTTTGTAGGTTTCGATTGCACTTTTTGGATTTCCTTTTGTCGTTCCAACTCGGCTTGTGCTTCGGCTTCCATGCGCTTGACGAAATCGGCGTAACCGTTGTGAAACAGTCGCAATTTTCCTTTTTGAACAAGAATCACCTTCTCAACCAGACTATCGAGAAAGTATCGGTCATGCGAGACCACAATGAGCGTGCCATCGTAGTTATCTAATGCCTCAATGAGCATTTCTTTTGAGCGCATATCCAAGTGGTTTGTGGGCTCATCGAGAATGAGAAAGTTGGACGCGGTGAGGAGCATTTTAGCAAGTGCGACGCGCGACTTTTCGCCGCCTGAAAGCACCCCGATTTTTTTATTGACTGCATCGCCCGAAAAAAGAAAACAGCCGAGAATATCACGCACCTTCATGCGCGCTTCGGAATCAGGCGCAACTGACATCATCTCTTCCAGAATCGTGTGCCGTTGATTGAGCATGTCGGTTTGATGCTGTCCGAAGAATGCTAATCGGACATTATGCCCAACAAGACGCTTGCCTTCGAACTCAATTTCGTTCGCCAGGATCTTGCAAAGTGTTGATTTTCCTGCGCCGTTAGAGCCAACCAGTGCAATCCGCTCGCCGCGCATGATTTCAAGGTCAATGTTGTCGAGCACGGTCTTTGTTGAGTGGTCAGGAAGCGTGTAGGTTTTCGTAACGCCTTCGAGCGTTAGCACCATCTTGCCAGAGGGTGCGGCTTTGGGAAATGAAAAGGAAATTTGGGTTAAATCTTCTTCGGGCGCTTCCAAGCCTTGTTGAAGTTTCTCAATCATCTTGATGCGGCTTTGTGCTTGCGACGCCTTAGTGGCTTTGGCTCTGAAGCGGTCGACGAATTTCTGCAAGTGAGCAATCTGTTTGAGTTTGTTTTCATACTCCGCCATCAGTTGCTCATAGCGTGCGGCTTTTTGCTGTTCGTAGTAGGAGTAATTGCCTTTGTATTCCGTAATGCGTTTGAAACTGATTTCAAGCGTTTTCTTTGTGAGTTTATCGAGGAAATATCGGTCGTGCGAGATGATAACGTAAGCCCCTGAATAGTTGAGCAAATAGTTCTCGAGCCATTGGAGCGAATCAATATCGAGGTGGTTGGTTGGCTCATCGAGCAAAAGAAGCGTGTTGTCTTGAAGCAGCAGTTTTGCCATCAAGAGCCGCATTTGCCAGCCGCCTGAAAACTCTCTGACCTTTCTGTGAAAATCTTCTTGCGAGAATCCCAGTCCTGACAAGACTTTTTCGGCGTCCGCTTGCATACGGTAGCCGCCTAAGCGTTCAAATTCGTGCGTGGCTTCGGTGAATTTTTCAATGAGTTTGTGATAGGCCTCGTTCTCGTGGTCAATCGGCAGAGTAAGTTCTTTTTCCATGCGTTCAAGGTTCTGCGAGAGTTGGAAGAGCCGCTCGTTGGCTTGCATGGCGTATTGGAGGGCGGTTTTCTCAAGGTCACCCTCGAAGGAAATTTCTTGGGGCAGGTAGCCGATTGTCGTCGATGCCGATTTCAAAATCTGCCCTGTGTAGTGTAAAGTTTGCGCTGGCAGTTGTCCTGCCATCAATTTCAGGAGCGTTGATTTGCCTGTGCCGTTTAGGCCGACCAGTGCAACTTTATCGTCATCGCCTATTCGGAACGATGCATCAATCAAGAGTTCTTTGGTGCCAATCGTGAGCGAAAGGTTGCGTGCTTCGAGCATTTAGAATAGCAAAAAATTTTTTGAGAACTCAAAGATACAACGAAATCGGACTCTCTACACTTTGGCGTATATTTCTTTCAAAAATTTAGGAGGCACATGAAAGGCTATATCGTTCCGCTCAAACTGGTGCTTTCGCTTGTGCTGTTGGGCTTGCTTTTCTTGAAACTCGATTTCAACGCGGTTTTAACAGCATTTACGAGGCTTGATAGGTGGTATGCGTTTTCGGCAGTGGCACTTGTGCCTGTAAGTTTCTTGTTGGAGTCTCTGAAATGGAAAACCTTGATTGCACGGCACGACAAGACTCTCACGCTCTTTGAATCGCTCCAATCTGTGCTGATTGGCACTGCGGGCGCAATTACAACGCCCTTGCATATCGGCAAATACGCCACACAGATGTGGTTTCATGCCAGTGTGCCACGCAGAACCTTGCTTGCGCTTGTCTTCATTAACGGTCAAATTCTCGGTATCTTTACGCTTCTTTTTGGCTTGGCTTCGCTGGCTTATTTTTTCCATCTTACGCATCACCACAATCTTGCTCTCGTGTTTCTCTGGCTCTTTATCTTCGCCTTGCTCTTGCTGATTGGTTTGATTTGGGTTTCAAAGGTGCGCTCTCCCTTTCCTGATTGGTTAAACTTCTTGTTGGATTACACATCGGAGGAATGGCGCAATGTGGTGCTTTATGGCTTCTTGCGGCATATAGTTTCTACCGTTCAGTTTTGTTTGCTCATCAATGCGTGTTTGGGCGAGGCGATGATGCCCTTTGAGCAAGCGTTTGTTGCGGTCTCGTCGGTGTGGCTTGCAAAAGCTATTGTGCCGTTTTTCATTGGCGATTTAGGCTTGCGCGAAGCGACTGCGGCGTATTTCCTTTCGGCACTTGGCTATGCGGCAGAGGCTGGTGTTGCCGCCTCGCTCCTCATTTTCACGATAAACTTGCTCTTGCCCGCGCTGATTGGACTTGCCGTTGTTCCGAAACTTCGCTTCTCAACTCCGTGAGCGTTTTTCTCTTTCTTTTCCTTGCTTCACTTCTTGTGTATGTGAGTTTTGTTGTTTGGGTTTTGTTTGGATTGCAGAGGTTAAACGAGCCGCTGACACACCGCACGATGGAAACGCCAACCATTTCCGTTGTGATTGCCGCTCGCAACGAAGCCCAACATATTGCTCACTGCTTGCATGCGCTCACACGGCAAACGCACGCGCCGCTTGAAATCATCATCATTGACGATGCTTCCGAAGATGAAACCAGCCACATCGTTCAGGCACAACCCATCTCCAACCTTCGCCTTTTGCGAAACGAAACGCCCATCGGCAAGAAACCTTCGCTTGCCAAAGGCATTGCCCTTGCCAAAGGTGAGATTATCGCTTGCACCGATGCCGATTGCCTTGTGCCGCCCACTTGGCTTGAAGACATTGCGACGGCATTTAGCAACCATTCACTCGGATTTCTTTCTATGCCTGTGATGTATCACAACGAAAAAAATTTGTTTGAGCAGTGTGAATCGCTGGATTTTCTTGCGCTGGTGGCGATTGGCGGCGCGCTCATCAAACTGGGCAAGCCTGCGATTTGCAACGGTGCTAACATTGCTTATCGCCGTGCGCTCTTTCTTCAAACAGGCGGATTCGGAAAAATTAAACTCGCATCGGGCGACGATGAAGCCGTGATGCGCAAGATTTTCAAAGCTGGTTACAAGGTTGAATTTCTCCTCTCGGAGCGCATGCTTGTAAAAACAAAACCTGTCGGAAATCTTCATGAGTTTTTCAAACAGCGCATTCGTTGGGCATCGAAAGGCACGACATATGGCGATGTATCCTTTCTTTTTTTGCTTGCGCTCGCATTGATTTACGCTTTCAATCTTGCGCTATTACTTTCGCCTGTGTGGGCTTGGCTTTCGAGCTTGTGGCACATTGCGCTGGCTTCTTTGCTCATCAAATTCAGCGTGGATTATTTGGCAATTCGGCGCATCACCAAGGCATTTAAGCGCGCTGACCTATTGCATGTTTTTCTTGCGGCAGAGTTCCTGCAAATTCTTTATGTTGCGCTCACGCCACTTTTGGCAGAACTCCTTAAACTTGGCAAAGGCTACGAATGGAAAGGCATCAATCGGAAATGAAATCAACTCCTGTGCGAACGTTGAACCTTGATGAAGCCCATCGCCTCCATCAGCAACCCTTGCTACCTGAAGCAGCACTCGGCATGGCGGTAGCAACTGACCGCTTTCAGCAAGCGATTTTCTAAACACGGTTATTCAGTTGGGGGCACGCCAAACTGAATTGATTGATTCACTACTGTTTGATGGACTCTGCTTTGAGCGAGCTTGGCAAAATAAATTGACTTTGACGATTGAAGGCAATCCATACTCGTGCTTTCAAAAGAATTTGTTTGCACACAAACGTGCAGTAGGACGCAACAAAGACCAAAGCGACATTCGTTGGCTCTTGAAGCAACTCGGACAATCTTAACCATTCTGCACTGTGTTTTATCCAAAGCGGGTTCCAAAATTCGTTGATAGATTGTTTCCGCAGTGCCTTTGGCGAAAATCGGACGACGCACTCTATCTCACCTTTGATGATTCGCCTTCGCCTCACACGCCTGAACTGCTTGATATTTTGGAAAAGCATAACGCAAAAGCCACCTTCTTTCTGATTGGTCGGCAGATTGAACGCTTCCCCGACTATGCCGCAGAAATTATCAAACGCGGCCATCGCGTTGGCAATCATTCCTACTCACACACGCGACATTTGCATGCAGAATTTTTTCGTGATGAAGTCATCAGAACAGAACGCCTGCTTTCAGACTTGTGCAATGGGAATGTGGCATCACCATCGCTGTTTCGTTTTCCTTATGGAAGATTTAACTTTGCAACGCTTCGTGTGTTGAAGGAATTGAACTTAACGCCGGTGATGTGGTCGCTTCTGGCGGCAGATTTTGATGCCAGCGTCTCTGCCAACACAGTTTTGAACCTTTTACGCTCGGCAAACGGCGGCGATATTATTGTCATGCACGATCACGAAAAGTCAGTCTCAAAACTGAAATCGGTTTTGCCCATTGTGCTTCCTCAATTCGTACAACGCTTTCCACTTAAACCTTTGTAGGGTATGGCTCTGTTTGATGCAATCGTAACAGGTCTTCAAGCCCTTGCGCTGATAGTGGTTGCGGTCTATGCGATAGAAACGCTTGTTTTAGTGATTGGCATTCAGCGAAAATTTCCAACGAAGCAGTGGGCTGAATTGCCTTTGGTGAGCGTTGTGGTTGCCGCACGCAACGAAGAACATAACATCGTACGATGCTTAGAATCACTGGTCAATCTTGATTATCCCAAAGAGAAACTCGACATCATCATTGCTGATGACTACAGCACCGACCGCACTGCCGAGATTATTCAAGACTATGCCAAGCGATTTCCTTTTGTGCGCTACCACGCCGTTCAAGCCTCTGACATTAAAGGCAAAGGCAATGCGATTCATCAAGCCGTCTTGATTTCAACAGGCGAGTTTGTGCTTATGACCGATGCCGATTGCACCGTTCAACCTACTTGGGCAAAAGAAACCATCAAGTATTTTACTGATGAAACGGGGCTTGTGTGTGGCATTACGACGCCGCGTAGCTCTCGGCTCTTTGAACGCGTGCAAGAAATGAATTGGATGTATTTGCTCTCCACAGGTTCAGCCGTGGCGGCGATTGGCTATCCGATTGGTGGCATTGGCAATAATTTCAGTTTCCGAAAGCAAGCCTACTTGGACGTGGGCGGATACGCAAAAGTTCGATTTAGCGTAACCGAAGATTTCGCGCTCTTTCAAGCCATCAAAAAAACAAAGTGGAAAATTGCTTACCCTGCACTTCGCGAAACACAAAACATTACTGAGCCAGCGAAAACCGTTGCCGAACTCTACAAGCAACAAAAGCGGTGGATATTGGGTGGAACTTCGGCAGATTGGAAAAGTTGGATAACCTTGCTGGTTGGCTTTTGCACGCATCTGCTTTCTGCGCTTTCGTTTGTGATGTTTCCTATCAAAACAGCGCTCGTGATGCTGGCGGTCAAATGCGGTGCGGATGCACTGTTTCTCCTCACGCCGCTCATTCGCTTGAAAATGCTTCGCCTTGCGCCGAGTTTTCCCTTCTTCGAACTCTACCAATATCTGCTCATTATTTTCGTGCCGATTTCGCTTCTTTTTGACCGCAAAATTGTCTGGAAAGGACGAGTCTACGGCTGATGCAAGTGAAATCGGCTTCACGCCTTACGGCGGCGCATTGGGCAATGGTCGCTCAAACCTTGATTGCAGGCACGAGTTTTTCGTTTGCACGCCTTGCCTCGCTTGAATTCAATCCGCTTGTCTTAACCTTTCTTCGCTTAACAGGTTCGGCGTTGATTTTCGGCGTGCTGTTCTTTTGGCGTGGCGGGTTCAACGGCAATCGCCCTACACCTTCGGAATGGATAAAACTCTTTGCGCTTGCCTTTATCGGCATTACATCAGGACAATTCCTCTTTCTTTTCGGCTTGAAATTCACCACGCCTGCCAGTAGTGCTGTGCTTTACGCCATGACACCACTTTGGGTTTTACTTCTCTCGGTTCTCATTAGCCAATCGGAACGGCTTACGACGCGTAAACTCGTTGCGATTGCCATTGCTATATCGGGCGGCTTGACCGCACTTTTTGGCAGTGGCAAAAGCGTGGACTTTGCTGAAAATGCTTGGCTTGGCAACCTCATCACGCTTGGCGCAGTCTGGTGTTGGGCAAGTTATTTAGCGTTTGGCAAAAAAATTTTGGCGAAGTATGATGCGATTCAAGGCACGGCACTGATGATGATGCTCGGTGCGCTGATGTTCTTTCCGATTGGCATTGTGCCGATGTTCTCGTTTGAGTGGTCGGGCGTTTCGGTGGGCGCATGGTTCGGCGCCATTTGGGTGACGGTATTGAGTTCGGCTGTTGCTTACGGGCTGATTAGTTTTGCGCTTTCCACACTCACGCCATCACAAATTTCGGTGTTTATGAATGCGCAGCCCGCCATTGCGGCAAGCGTGAGCATGACTTTTTTCGGAGAGCCGTTCTCGCTCTTGCTTGTTGTGGGTGGCGCGCTCGCCGTTACGGGTATTGTGATGCTCCAACAAGAAGGCTAAAGTGTTTATTTTCTCAAAGCCTCTTCGGCTTCTTGCAATTTTTTCAACGCCTCTTCATACTCCTTTTTCAGTGCGTTAAACTTTTCTTCACTTGCATTTTTCAATGCTTCCGCTTTTCTCTTTAACTCTTCTATCTTCTCGTTTATTTCTTCTATTTGTTTTTTCACTTTTTCAGATTGGTCTTTACCTTCTTTGATGCGTTCTTTGATTTCATTGATTTGGCGTTCTGCATTTTTCATTTCGTCTTCGGCGGCTTTGAGAAGTTCTTCTTTGCGTGTGGCAAGGTCTTTAATTTTTTCCGCCGCTTTGATGGCTTCGTCTTTGACGCGCTCCGGCGTAAGGTCTTCTTTCTTGATGAAGGTAAAATAGACGAAAAGCCCAAGGAACACAACGAAAAGCATCCCAATCAACTTTTTCATTTTTGAACTTGGTTTAAGGTTTCATGTTGTTTCGGAAAAGATAATGCCTCTTTTAATCTCTCCACAACATTAAAGACAATCGGACAAATCGGATACTTTTCCATCACGGTATGGAAGCGATACTTGAAATGCTCGCCTTTGAGATTCGGAAAGGTTCGGCAAGAAATTGGACGTTCGTTATAGGCACTGCACAAATTTTCGTGAAGCATTGGACAAGGTTTGGTTGTAAAATAGTAGGCATCCTTGTAGGGCTTGACGAAGGTTGCTTTGAAGGTTTCTACCGAAATGCCTTTTCTCTGGGCTAATGCGTGAAGTTCGTGCTCGAAGGCGGCGGCATAGAGCGATTTGCAACAGTTTGCACATTGCTTACAGTCGATTTTTGGCTCAATCTCATCGGAAAGCGAAGCTACCAGCGCATCGAGCGTCGAGGACGGAAACTGGCGGAGAAATTTTGCGAAGGCTTTGTTTTCGTGTTCTTTTTCCTTCGCTTGTGCCTTGATGTCGGAAAGGTCAAGCGAAAGTGCATGCATTATGGTGCGGAGTCCGAACTTTTGCCAATGTCCGTTTCTAAAATTGAAAATCCAACGATGGCGCCTTGGGCTGTGTGAATCAAGAGGTCGCCGTCGATGAAATCAATTGGCTCGTAGTCGTAACTCTGATCGGCGTCTTGGTCTCTATCAAAAATCACATGGAGGGTGCGCTCGGTTTCATCGTAGAAGGTGTCGTAGTCTTTACCTACGAAGGCTTGCAGGTCAGGGACATGTTGAATCAAGCGCGCAATTACTTCATGCACTGTCATCACTCAAACTGTTCGAGCATTCGGATGTCGTTTTCCAAGAGGTAGCGAATGTCGGTGATGCCGTAGCGGAGCAGGGTTGTGCGCTCAATGCCCATGCCCCAAGCATAGCCCGAGTATTCGTCAGGATTGATGCCGCAGTTTCGGAGCACGTTGGGATGAACCATTCCGCACCCTAAAATTTCCAGCCAGCCTGCTTGTTTGCAGACGCGACACCCTTTCCCGCCACAGAGGTAGCAAGTGATGTCCACTTCTGCTGATGGCTCGGTGAAGGGGAAGAAACTCGGTCGGAATCGCAACTTCACATCACTGCCGAACATTTGCTTTGCGAAAGAATAAATCGTGGCTTTGAGGTCGGCGAAGCTCACGCCTTTATCCACATATAATCCTTCGAGTTGATGGAAGACGCACAGGCTTCTTGCGCTGACGGTTTCGTTGCGATAGACTTTGCCTGGCATAATAAGTCGGAGTGGCGGCTTTTGTGCCAGCATTGCACGAATTTGAACGGGAGAGGTGTGGGTGCGAAGCACAATATCTTCCCCTTCGCCTTTGCGAATGAAGAAGGTATCTTGCATGTCGCGTGCAGGATGGTCGTCAGGAAAGTTCAGTTTCGTGAAGTTGTAATCATCGAGTTCGATTTCTGGTCCTGTAACTTCGCTGAAGCCCATTCCAAAGAAAATGCGTTTCATTTCGCCTAAAACTTTTTGGACGGGGTGTTCAGAGCCCAAAAATGTTCTTCGTCCCGGAAGCGTTAAATCCAGTTCATCCGATTCCTCTTTATCGAGCATGAGTCGGCTTTTAGCCTGCTCGAACTTTGTTTCAGCAAGTCGCTTCAGCTCATTGAGCTGTTTTCCAATTTTAGGTTTTTCTTCGCGCGGCAAGCTTTTCATCTGCTCGAAGAGTTCGGCGATACTGCCTTTGCGGACAAGGTATTTGAGTCGATAGGCTTCGAGCGATGTCGTGTCTGAAATTTCTGCCGACTCAATTTCTGTTTTTAGCCGAGCAATAGATTCTTCTATCATGGGTCTGACCAAGATACGAGCGGCATTGGGCGAAGCGATTGAGATTAGGCTTCGCTTCTTCGCTTTGCATTATTATCACGAAAGCGCCGCTTTGACGACCGCCGCGAAGGCCTCGGGGTTTTTGACGGCAAGTTCAGCCAGCGCCTTGCGATTGATTTGAATATTTTTGGCTTGCATGGCCGCCATGAGTTTAGAATAGGTTGTGCCGTTGAGTCGCGCCGCGGCATTGATGCGCGTAATCCATAGCGCTCGGAAGTTGCGCTTTTTGACGCGTCGGTCTCGATACTGGTATTGAGCCGCTTTGTCAACGGCGTGTTTGGCAATTGTGATTACATTTCCTCTTGCGCCCCAGAACCCTTTGGCTCTCTTTAGAATTTTCTTACGGCGTGCTCGGGAAGCAACCGCATTTTTAGCGCGTGGCATGACCGTTCTCCTGAAATTTTTGTGGTTAAATCAATAACATTTTTCTCACCTTCGGCATGTGTGTTGATGCCACAGGGGTTTCTTTTTGCAAGTCTCGCTTGTGCTTTGAGCGTTTGCGCCCAAGATTGTGCCTCATACCGCTTTTCTTGCGCATCACTTTTCCTGTTGCAGTTACCTTGAAGCGCTTTTTAGCGGAATGAACGGATTTCATTTTTGGCATCGTCGTTATCGTTTAGGTTGTAGATGGTGTTCGGGATTAGGCTGTTGCACTGCGTTTTTCATTAGCCTCTTGCTGTTTTCTCTTACGTTCTTCCATTTCCAGCGTTGCTGCTTCTTGTGTGCGTGCTTGAGCTTCTTTGCGCTCCAGGGCTTCAATCTTTGCCCTGTCGGGCACATAATACACGTAGAGATTTTTGCCTTCTAACTTCGGCGGGGCTTCTTCCTTGCCCACAATTGAGAGCCGTTCGGTCAGGCGCTTCAGAAGCTCATATCCTCTCTCTTTATAGACAATTTCTCGACCCAGAAACACCACTGTGGCACGAACCTTATCACCTTTGCGCAAAAATTCTTCAGCATGATTGGCCTTAAAGTCAAAGTCGTGTTTGTCGGTGTTTGGATGAAATCGGATTTCCTTTAGCGCCGAAGTCTTGGTCTTCTTTCTGGCCTCCTTTTCTTTCTTCTCAATTTCATAGAGGAACTTGCCGTAGTCTGCAATTCGGCAAACTGGCGGTTGTGCGTTTGGCTGAATCTCAATCAAGTCAAGCTCTAATTTCTTTGCCTCTTCCAAAGCCTGACTGGTTTTCATTACGCGCTGGTCTCCCTCGGGAAAAATGACGCGCACTTCCGGCACGCGAATCTCCTCGTTGGTGCGATAGGCTTTGTTACGACTTTTCTCTCGCATGTGTTCAACTTATTCGCTTTTTTACAAGTTATTCAACTCTTCATCAGCGGCGCGTCAGGTGAGCACATAAATGTTATCTTGCACGGATGAACCTTCAACATTTTCTCATGCTCTTTCATGGTTTTGCGCTCGGCAATATGCCCATTTTATCTAACACCTTTGCGCTCCACTGCTCTTGGCAAAGTCTGTTTCACTTTTGCGTTCAGGGTTGAGTTTTGTCGCTTTATGCCCGAGTCCGTAGCCTTCTTTACTTTCTCATTGCGATTGCTTCTTTCAGCAGGGCGATGGCTTCGTCAAGCGGTTTTGTGCCCTTATCGCCTTCTTTGTGTCGGCGAATCGCAACGCTTTTTGAGTCACGCTCTTTTTCGCCAATGATGAACATATATGGCACTTTCTTCAATTCCGCATCGCGGATTTTCTTGCCGATTTTTTCGCTGCGCTCGTCGAGTTCAGCACGAATTTTCACAGCCTTTAACTTTTCGGTAACTTCGGTTGCGTAATCTATGACTGCATCAACAATTGGCAACACGGCGACCTGCACTGGTGATAGCCATGTAGGAAAGTTACCTGCAAAATTTTCAATCAACAGGCCGATGAAGCGCTCCATGGAGCCAAATGGTGCGCGATGAATAATCACAGGGCGGTGTTCTTTATTGTCGCTCCCTACGTAGGTCAGGTCGAATCGCTCTGGCATCACATAATCGACTTGCACTGTTCCCAACTGCCACTTTCTGCCAATAGCATCTTTGATGATAAAATCAATCTTCGGTCCGTAAAAGCTTGCTTCACCAATGCCAATGAAGTAATCCAGTTTCATTTTTTCGGCGGCCATGCGCACATCATTTTCGGCTTGCTCCCATAGTTCATCAGTGCCGCCATATTTTGCTTTGTTGGTTTTATCGCGGAATGACAGTCGCGTTTGCACCTCCTTAAAACCCAGTGTCGAGAATACCAACTGTGTCAGTTCAATCACATTACAAATTTCTTCCTGTAGCTGGTCTGGTCGGCAGTAAATATGCGCATCGTCTTGTGTAAAGCCACGCGCACGCGTCAGCCCGTTCAGTTCGCCCGATTGCTCATAGCGATAGACGGTGCCAAATTCCGACAAGCGAATCGGCAGGTCACGGTAACTGCGCGGTTTTGAACTGTAAATTTGATGATGATGCGGACAGTTCATTGGTTTTAGCAAATACTGCTCTTCCTTTCCTGTTTCATCGGTGAGCGTAATTGGCGGAAATTGCGAATCTTTGTAATACGGATAATGCCCCGATGTCTTATAAAGATCGAGATTCCCAATGTGCGGCGTATAGACCATCTGATAACCCCGCTTGGACTGCTCCTCTTTGAGGAAGTTTTCAAGTTCTTGGCGCACAATTGCACCTTTTGGCAACCAAATTGGCAAGCCGCTTCCCACTTTTGGGGAAATCAGAAACAGTTCTAACTCCTGACCGATTTTCCGATGGTCGCGTTTTTTGGCTTCTTCAAGCCGAGCAAAATGCTCTTTGAGCAATTTTTCTGATGGGAAGGAAATGCCGTAGATACGTTGCATCTTTTCTCGGCTCGAGTCGCCTCGCCAATATGATGTTGAGATGTTCGTCAGTCGGACCGCTTTTAGTTTCGATGTCCTTGGCACATGCGGCCCTGTGCAGAGGTCGCTGAACTCGCCTTGATGATAAATTGAGACTATCTCGTCGTTGAGGTCCTGTAAAATTTCAACCTTGTATGGGTCAATGCGCTTTGTGGTGAAGTATTCGATTGCCTCTTCTCTTTTCAACTCTTCGCGGGTGATGACCAAATCGCGCCGAGCAATTTCCAACATTCGCTCTTCGATTTTTCGAAGGTCTTCTTCCGTGAAGCGATGCTCAGAGGCGATGTCGTAATAAAATCCGTTTTCGATTGCCGGCCCTGTGCCGAATTTTGTTCCAGGGAAAAGTTCCTCAATAGCTTGTGCCATAAGATGGCTTGTGCTATGCCAGTAGAGTTCTCGTCCTTCTTCAGAATCGAAGGTAACAATTTCAATCGTTCCGTCTTCTTCAATCGGCAGGTTGAGGTCGCGCAGCGTGCCGTTGAGTTTAATCCCCAGCGCAGCTTCAAAGAGTTTGTCGCTAATTGACTTTGCTACATCGTTACCCGTTACGCCCTTGGGATACTGACGAACTACGCCACTAGGCAATGTCAATGAAATTTGCTCGGTCAGAAGTTGTGTGTCCGACATTTCCGCTTTCCTTTCTGTGTTGACCATCCGCTCTGCATTACACAGGTGATACGGATTCACTTGGTGTCAATCGTTGTAAAACCGGAAACAGGGTAGGGTCGTGAGCACCGACAGTTCGTCTCTTGCGGGAAGAAACCGGCTTTTAGTTTGCATCTCGTTCTCACTTCCAATCTTAATTCAGTCTTAGAGCGCTAACACTTTGTGCCCTTACCTCACTGCGCTGTGATTTGGGTTACAGGCATTAGGCAGTTTTCAGGGGTCTTATTCTGTTGCTCCAGCTTCCACTTCGAGTTGCAGTTTTGCCACTACATCGGTGTATAGTTTTACGGCCACTTCGTGTTTGCCCACTTGTTTGATTGGCGGGTCAATCATGATTTGTTTGCGGTCAATCTCGAAGCCTTTTGCTTTCAAGGCTTCGGCAATCATTTGTGTGGTTACGGCACCGTAGAGACGCCCGCCTTCGCCGGCTTTTGCTTTTATGGTCAATACGAGCCGCTCGAGAGATTCTGCTAATTCGCGTGCGGCTTTGCGTTCGCGCTCAATTTTGAAGGCTTTTTGCTTCTTTTCGACCTCCATGGCTTTGAGCATGCCCGCTGTTGCACGAACTGCCAGCCCTTTCGGAATCAAGTAATTTCGCGCATACCCATCTTTGACCGTGAGCACATCGCCCACTCCGCCGAGTTTCTCAACTTCTTTTTTCAGGATGATTTTCATAATCGCAATTTGCTTGCTCTCATTATCGGATTTCTTCAGAAACAAACGGGATAATCGCCAAGTGGCGTGCCCATTTGATAGATTTTGTGAGCAGGTTTTGCTCCTTTGCGGAAAGTCCAGTAATACGTCGCGGAATAATTTTGCCTTGTTCGTTGATAAATCGACGCAGTTTGCGCTCGTCTCGGTAGTCGAAGAAGGCTACTTGATTTTTTGTAGAGGCTGTTCGTTGCTTTTTTGCTTGTTGCACACGCACGGCTTGCTTTCCTTTTGTGTTTTCTGCCATTATTCAATGGTGTAGGGTCTTGAATTAACAAGGGCGGGAGTGCCCCGCCCATCTGCGCCGTTGTGAACTTTTGGATTACTGCCCGTTGTTTGACACTTCCCCGTCTGCCGCTAGATACTTGTATTCGTACAAGTCTTTGCTGTTGACGTTGGTGTCGTCATTGACTTCTTCAACGACATTGACGTCGCTGTCATCTGCATTGGTGTTGTTGTCGTTTCGACGTCGCTTGTTGAGAAACTGAATTCGGCGCGCTTTGATTTCTACCACGGTGCGCGTTGTGCCGTCTTGCAGTTTCCATGTGCGGCTTTGGAGCTCACCATCCACAAGCACCGCACTGCTCTTGTGGAGATTGTCGCGGCATGACTCCGCCAGCTTGTTCCACGCCACAACCCCAACGTAGCAGACATCTTCCTGCCACTCGTTGTTGCTGTCGCGGAACCGGCGGTTGCACGCAATTGTGAAGTTCACCACCGGCGTTCCCGTCGTGGTTTGTCTAAAAATTGGGTCCTTTGTCAGGTTACCTGCAATGACCACGCTGTTAATCTCTGGCATCTTTAAATCTGCCATGTCATATCCTCCCAAGGATGAAAGGTTTTCAAGCTATCTTTGTAAGTGTCAGAAAAAAAAAGAAATTATAAGACTTGGTGCCAGTGTTGCGCATCAGGCTTTCTCAGTTTCAGGCTGCGCTTGTGCCGTGCTGTATTTAGCAACACGTTCGCGAATTTCAAGTAACCGCTTATTTAGCACTATTGTAAGATAACGAATAATCTGTTCATTTAAGCGATACTGGCGCTCTAATTCCGCAATTGCTGTTGGGGGTGCAGTAAATTCAATGTGGATGTAGTAGCCAAGTGTTGATTTGCCAATCTTGTAGGCCAGCTTTCTACGACCAGGCTCTAACACATTCTTAATTTCGCCTCCAAGCGTTGTTATCAGAGACTTAACCTTCTCAATGACTGCTTGTATGGACTCATCGTCTAAATTGCCGTCGATTACAACGGTCGTCTCGTAGAGTCTATTTTTCATGCTGATGAACAGTGCTCGAGATTATGGCTGATTTCAACTGCTGAAATCACCGCAACCGCTTCTTTGTTGCGGAATCACAAAAGGACTGCAAAAATAGGGGTTACGTTTCATTTTTCCAAATGTTACTTTTACTTTTCTCTATCTTTCGAACTTAACCGTTGTTTTCTATGACCAAGAAAATTGCTGTTATCGGCATTGGCAATTTTGGGGCGCATCTTTGTGCGACTTTGGCGCGCCAAGGTGCAGAAGTTATGGCTATTGATAACAATATCAACAACTTGGACGATGTCAAAGATCAGGTCACTTTCACGGTTCGATTGGACTCGACTGAAGAATCTGCCCTAAGAGCGCAAGGGATTGTTGACTTTGATGCTGTGGTTGTGGGGATTGGGGATAATTTTGAAGCGGCTTTGCTCACGGTTGCGGCACTCCAAAATCTGGGGGTAAAACGCATTATTGCGCGAGCGACCACCCCTACACACGAGCGCATTCTTCGGCACTTAGGCGTCACTGAAGTCATCTCCCCTGCTGTCGAAGCGGCCGAACGCTTAGCCGATAGCCTGCTCTACCAAGGCGTGATTGATTCACTTGAACTTTCTTCGGATTACTCAATTGTGGAAGTCAATGCGCCTGATGCCTTTGTCGGGAAAACAATTGGAGACTTAGAACTGCGCGAGCGATTCAATGTTAATCTTATCACGATTAAACGCATAGAGCGCGAGACACGGGTTTTCGGCCTGCGTTCGAGAAACGTTGAAAAAATTTTGGGTCTTCCAACGCCTGATATGCAGGTCAAAGCTGGCGATATTTTGGTGCTTTTTGCTCAAAAGCGTGCTATTCGGAGACTTTGCAACGCAGAGTAGAGGCACAGCTTTAGGGCTTTTGGTTTCGCTCACGCACACGTTCAAGCACTTCGGTAATATCGCGCAGAAAGTCGCGTTCAAAGAGAATGAGGTCTGCCATTTGCCGTGCGGTTAAGACTTCACGAAATTCATTGAGATACTTGGGCAAAATATCGGTTACGTTCTTTCTCTCTTCAATTACTGCTCTGATTTCCTTGTCAATGTCGCTGTCTTTGGCATCGGATTGTTGGAGTTCCTGCAAGCGCAATAGGTGCTGTTGCAAGCTTTGCACAGCGTTGGTCAGGTCATCTTGGTAGCGATTGTATCGCGGAAAGAACCTCATGGCTTGCTCCTCTGAAAGGTTCAATCGTTCCGTGAGTTTCCACATTTGCAGTTGTTTGATGCGTCTGGCCATCTGTTCGCGAGGCATTCGATGTCTGGTTTGCTCGGTGTAGGGCTGGCGTCGGGTTTGACGTTCGAGGTCGGGCTCGGTTGCGCGGTTTTGCGCCCATAGCCCAGCCACACCCATCAGAAGCCAGACGATTAGAACCCTTTTCGCTCGTTTCATCATTTTTCCTCCACATTCATAGTGACTTGAGGAGTTGCTCTACTTCATCGCCCGTGAGCACTTTGTAGATTGGCTTTCCTGCTGGGACGCTACTTTCCAGGATGTTTAGCATCTCTTCTGCTTCGTCTTCATTGATTTGCGCTGTCAACATTTCTGGGGTGATGCCCATGGCGAATGTTTTTGTAGCTATGAGCAAAAGTGCTTGTTTGTCTTCATATGGATTTGTTTTTGCCTGGGTCGGCTGATAGGTGTGGGGGTCTAGCTGTTTGGTTAGTACAATCAGCGCCAGTGCGAGTGTTGCGGCCAGTGCGCCGCCTGCCCATTGCCAATGGGGCAGTTGAAAGCCTGCGCGTGCTGCTTCTTTCAGGGCGGTCCACCACGATTTTTTGTGCGGCAAAACTTTTGCCATTACTTTTTCAGAAAGCGCCTCAAAATAGGCGTCTGTGGGGGTCTCGAAGGCGGCGTTTAATTTTGGCGCTGCATATTCTATTAGCGACTTCATCTCGAGAAATTCAGCGCGGAAGTTTGCATCGGTTTCAATAAGATGTTCCATTGCTTTGGCGGTCTCGGGGTCAAGTTTGCCCAAGATGAAATCGGGTAGCTCGTATCGGTAATCGTCTCGTGTCATGGTTCGTGTTTCAAGGTGCGTTTCAAAAATTTACTCACTTTCTTGAAGGCGTGGAAGTAATTGGCTTTAAGCCCTCCAATGCTTCCGCCCAGAATTGATGCAATTTCTTCAAAGGACCGTTCGTCGTAGTAGCGCATGATGAACACTGCACGCTGTTTTTCAGGGAGTGCGGCGATTGCGCTTTCAATTAGTTGGCGTTCTTCATTACGCTCGAGTTCCTCATCGGGCTTTCGGCTTTCGTCTTTGAGGTCAGTCTCGAGGTTTTCAAGCGGCTCTGCCTTTCGCAAGGTTCGGATGCGCAAGGCATTAAGGCTTTCATTGACGGCGATTCGATACGCCCAAGTCGAGAACTGCGCCTCTTCTTGAAAGTTTGGCAATGCTCGGAAGATTTTAAGGAACACGGTTTGCGTTACATCGTCGGCCTCGTCGTGTGCGTTCAGCAAGCGTCGGCAGACCCAATAAATCGACGCTCGGTGTCGGCGCATGAGTTCGGCGAAGGCTTTTTCCTTCTGTGTCCTTGTGCCGTTTTTGAATTCTGCAACCAGTTCGCCATCGGTTTTTTCGGGATTTTTAGAACTCATGCCGCCTGCTTGCGTCTGACTTCACACTTTACAACCGTTAGATGCATTTGCTTGTCATAAGGTTTAATCGGTCAAGAGTTGGGCACGTCATCTTCGCGCACGCCGCCGTGCAAGCGGATATGCGGATTGTGAGATTCCGATGTCCGCTCTACCCATACATCTTTGCCTTCCTGCCTTGCCTGCTCGTTCCGAAGCGCTGTTACACGGTTCTTTGCAATTGCAATAACTTCCCGAATAAAGTCAAGGTTGTGTTTATCGATTTCGGTTGCGGTTTCGTCACGCACCTTTGACGAAAGGCTTTCATACTTTTCCAGTAGCACTTCGGCGATGGTTGTCAGTTCAAGCGTGTCGTTGATTAGCATGTTTCGTTTCGCTTTTAAGTTTGTGTTATTTGCCAATACAAAATTTCTCGAAAATGCGATTTAAGATGTCGTCGGTTGATACCTTGCCTGTAATAGTGCCAATGTGATAGAGCGCATTGCGCAGGTCTGAAGCAATCAGTTCGGTCGGCGCATGGTCGTGCACTTGGGACTCGGCTTGAAGGAGATTTTGAAGTGCATTGCGCACAGCCTCGTAGTGGCGTAAGTTGGTCAGCATGATGCTTCCTTCTGAAAGTTTTTCGTCACCGATAGCGAGCGATTTCATTTTCAGCTTGAGTTCCTCAATTCCCTTGCGCATGAGGGCGGAAATCTGCACCGTATCCCCGAGTCGAGTCTCTATTTCATCACCCTGCGATATATCACACTTATTCAGCACCACAAGCCATTTAGCTTCTTTGTTTCTTTCTTTGAGCCTTTCGATGGTCTGGATTTCATCTGTGTCTACGGGCTTGGATGCATCGATGAGATAGAGTATGACATCGGCTTCTTCGATTTTTTCGTAACTGCGTCTGATGCCTTCGTTTTCGATGTAGTCGTCGCTTGTGCGCAAACCTGCGGTGTCGATGAGTTTGAACAAGATGCCATCCATCACGAAACTTTCCTCGATGTAGTCGCGTGTGGTGCCAGCGATGTCGCTCACAATCGCACGCTCTTTTCCGAGCAAGGCGTTGAGCAAGGTGGATTTGCCTGCGTTGGGTTTGCCGACAATTGCGGTGCGTACGCCTTCTTGCACGAGTTTGCCAAACTTGAACGAATTCGCCAGTTCAGTCAGGGTTGCTATCAGCTCGGCAATTTTTGCGCAGAGCTCGTCTCGGCTCTGGAACTCTATATCTTCTTCACTGAAGTCGAGTTCCAGCTCGAGCATCGAGCAAGCATTGAGCAGGTCTTCACGGAGCGCAGTAAGTTTCTTGGAGAGGTCGCCTTTCAGATGGGCGAGTGCGGCGCGGTAGGCGGCAGTCGTTTTGGCGTGAATCATCTCGCCAATTGCTTCGGCTTGAACCAGGTCAATGCGCCCATTGAGAAAGGCTCGACGGGTAAATTCGCCGGCTTCAGCCAATCGGCACCCTGCTTCCAATACGGTCTCGAGAACGGTCTGCGTAACAATTACCCCACCGTGACAATTAAACTCGACGCTATCTTCCATGGTAAAGGAACGCGGCGATTTATAAACGATAGCCATGACTTCATCCACCATATTCCCTTGGGCATCAACGAGGCGCCCGTAATGCGCAGTGTGCGAATCCGCCTTATGAAACGAAAAGGATTTATCCCCTGCTTTACGGAAGACCTTGTCGGCAATATCGAGCACGCCCCTACCGCTCATGCGCACAATTGAAATTGCGCTTTCTCCCACGGCAGTGGCAATCGCCGCAATCGGTTCTTGTTGCCAAATGTTCATTGTCAAAGACGGTTCAAACGACTATAACGACTTCCTTTCTGACACAAGAATTTCGGAACGAATTGAAAAGCCGTTATATTCCTCATGGAAATAGTTTTCAATAACCACTAACCACAACGGAGGACACTGCTATGGCAGCAGCCGTGAAAAAGCGTGCGAAGAACAAGTACGATATTATCGAGAACTTGTGCATCGCGTGCGGATTCTGTTTAGACCAATGTCCGCCCAAAGTTAACGCCATCGGCGTGAAACTTTACGGCGACGTGCAAGAAGGCGGGTTTCGATACTACATCGACCAAAAAGCCTGCATTTCTTGCCAACTTTGTTTTGATGCTGATGCTTGCCCATCAGGCGCATTGATAGAAGTTCGCCCCGAAGGCGACATTCTCGATTTCCGCTTCACGCCTGAAAAGCGGCTTGAACTCTACGACAAGCCCTTCTTTGCGCGATAAGCACCGCACATCAAAAAGCAAAACGGACGCTCTGGTAGCGTCCGTTTTTGTTTATCGGCGTTCCGAAGATTATTTCACCAAGAACATTTTTCTGGTTTGCGAGAAGTTCTGCGTTTCTAATCGGTAGAAATACACGCCGCTTGAAAGTCGAGACGCATTGAACTCGACACGGTAGCGACCTGCACTTTGACGTGCATTGATGAGCGTGGCGACTTCGCGTCCTAAGACATCAAAGACGCGCAATTTGACTTCGCTCGGCGATGCCAATTCATACTGAATCATCGTCGTTGGGTTGAACGGATTGGGATAATTTTGCTCGAGGGCGAATTGATACGGCTTATGTGTTGGCTCGCTTGCTGAGAGTGTGCCTTGTGTGAGCGAAATATCATCAATGAGCCAACCGAAGCCGCCGCCTGTTGCGCCGCTCAACAGTCGGAAGCGCGTTACAATCGTATCGGTGTTGAAGTTGGAAAGTGAAATGGTTTTCTCGAACCACACATTTTGTCCGTTTGCCCATTCGGGGTGTGTGTTGCGGTTTAAGGTCAGCACGGGTGTCCAACTTGCGCCGCGATTCTTCGAGATTTCGACGACGCCTGAATCCGTTGTGCCGGTGCGCGCGATGGTCCAAAAGCGCAGTTCGCCGTTTGTGCCTAATCGCGTTTGCGGAATGTAGGCAGAGGCATCAAGATTTGCGCCATAGTTCAATGCGCCAAACGACCAAACGCCTTGATACGCAAGGGTGTTCGTGCTATCCCACGCGAAATCTTCTACAACGCTTTGACGACTGGTTTCAAAGGTCTCGAGATAATTGGCATTGCGAACCACGCCTGCACGCACATTTTGCGAGATGCGCGCTGGTCCTCTACCATTCACGCCGGGCGGTGCGCTTCCAACAAAGATAACCGCGTAAGTGTAGTTCGGAATCGCGCGACGCGGCGGCGTATCGGCAATGACGAAGGTTTTGCCTGTGTCGGTTGGTTGCAGGGCGAGAGCCACGGCTAAATTTTGCGGTTGTGGCGTGCCTCTGTAGACTTCAACGCCGCTCAAATTGTGCAAGAGCGTGCTGTCGTCGTGGCGTGTTGGGGCAGTGAATCTGATAATCGCGGTGCTTTCGTTGCTTTTAACCGTGAGCGATGTGGCTTCGGCAGGACGCGGCGAGCCGCCCACTGTGATACTTCTTGCCACAGGAAATCCTGACTCGGCAAGGTTTGGGTCTTGTGCGTAAATCATGTATTCCACCGTTGAATACTGCGTCAAGCCCGTGTCGTTGAACGTGAGGGTTTGATTGGGTTGCGCATTTGAAAAGGCGGTAATGAGTTGGTTATTGCGAAAGAGCAGAACTTCGAGGTTGGTAATCGTGCCGCCGCCGACGGTGATTGCGGGATTTGTCCATTGCAACTGAACAGAAGTTGGGGTTTGGTAATCGCTCGTGAGTCGGACGTTTTTGACTTCTTCGATTTTGGTTACTTGCCAGCCCATAATGCCGAGGGCTTTCCAGTCGGCGAATTTGAGCGTATCGCGCACGCCTGCGGCGAGGTTCGGGTCCATAATGCCGATTTTGCGTTCAGGGAGCGGGACGTGGGTGCGTTGGGCATCGTCGCGCCAGTGCGAGGCTTGCTGACCATCGCCGCCGGTGCGGTCGCCGCGTGCGGTCGAGACTTCCCACTCGCGTGTGCCGTCCCAAAAGACTTGGTCGCCGCCGCTTGGGCTTGGTCCGGGCGTATTGACGCGCACGGCAGTTGCAAACGTTTGAAGATTGGTGACTGCACCGGGACGGAATCGGAAGAAATCCCATGTGCGCATAAAGTTCGTGTTCCCCCCAATGACCGAGACAAAACCCAGAGCATGTCCGATTTCGTGAACCGCAACCGCATCAAAGTCGGTTTGCCCTGGAGAAATGCCGTTACTTGGGTCAAGGTCAAAGGGAAAATTGGAATTGAAGCCGATGCTCGGCACTGGGGAAAGCAGATTGCCATTCGCATTCAAAATGCCGAGTGCTTGAAGGTTTGGCGTAGTGCCAGAGGGAAGCGGATTTGCCGCGCCCGCCGTGTTCGGCACCGGTTGCGGAATGGCATCATACAGACTGGCGTAGCCCGGCGCACGCGCTTTCAGCGAATCGGCAAACCGCCGCACCGTGTAGCCTGAAAGTGAAATCACCGCTGAACTCGTTGAACCTAACACACCCGGTCCCCAAGGCTGACCGAATCGAGTTGGACCGTAGTCGACATCAATCACAACTGTAATCGGATTTGCGATAAAGGCTTCGAGGCGTTGTGCCGCCACTTCAAACGCCGTTACAGCGGCTGGGAATTGCAGAAGTTGTGGCGTGCCACGCAAGATAATATCAAGCCCTTGTCCTTGCGCATGTCTGCCAACCGTGTTGGGCAACACCACCAATCCCGCTTTGGCTTTGGCTTCTTCTAACGCCGCCATCTCTTCCGCTGAACGCTCAACTTGACGGCACGATGAATTTCCATTTTCATCAATGAAGCGCACGAACTCAACATACTGAACCTTGCCCAGTTCAGAGTCGCTCTGTGCCAAAAGCAGTTGCGGCACAAGCACGCCTGAAACAAGAAAGCCTAAAAAAAACAGATTGATGTGTGTTTTCATTATGTTCTCTCCTTTGTTGGTTGATAAGTGTTTTCTGTCGCTTTGTGCAACCCAAAATTGACGGAAAAAGAAGTTCTCAATAAATGTTCAAACAAACAAGAATAATTCCCGAAGGGCTACGCTTTTTCCCCAAGTGCTTTGAGCTTAAAACTTTGGCGATGAATGGCGCACCGTCCGTATCGCTTGATGGCGGCGATGTGTTCGCGTGTAGCGTATCCGACGTGGTTTGCGAAGCCGTATTGCGGATAGGCTGAATCCAACAACTTCATTAACGTATCGCGATGCACCTTCGCCAAAATTGATGCGGCGGCAATTGAAAAGACCTTTGAATCGCCTTTAACAACGGTTTCAAAGGCAATCGGCAGTGTAGGTTTGAAACGATTGCCATCGATGAGGAGAAAATCGGGTGGCGGGGAAAGTTGTTCAATGGCACAATTCATCGCACGCATTGTTGCATTGAAAATGTTGAGGCTATCAATCTCGCTTGGCGAGACTTCAGCAATTGCGTAGCACTTCGCTGAAGCTTTGATTGCTTCGGCAAGTTCTTTGCGCAAGTCAGGTGTCAGTTGTTTGGAGTCATTCACCTTCGTTAAAATCCCTTTCGGCTCGAAGCCGTGTTCAAACACAACGGCGGCGGCAACGACTGCGCCTGCCAGACACCCGCGCCCGACTTCATCAACGCCCGCAATGCGCGCATAGACACGCCAATACGACTGCTCAACATCGGTTCTCACGATAGATGTAATTATGATTTAACTTTGTGAAGCGAAAAAACATCTCTAACTTACCGAACCGATAACGACGGTAGCCACAGTCGCACATCTCACATGGCTTTGGGGTTTCCTTCAAACCGTCTTAACATTACCAACACTTAAACGGAGATTGACGCATGACTTCACCAACACTCTTTAAGAAAGACATTGCCCCTGAACTGGTGCATGAAGTTCTTTCCAAGTCTATGATTGTCGACGGACTGGATATGGTTTTGGACCTTCAAAAAAGTCGTGGTGCATATCTCTACGATGCACTTTCTCAGCGAAGTTTGTTGGATTTTTTCACCTTTGTTGCTTCTGCACCTGTTGGCGCCAATCACCCTGCGATTTGGAGCGACAAAGCCTTTTTGGATAAACTGCTTTACGCCGCCATTATCAATCCGTCCAATTCCGACATTTATTCGGTTGAGATGGCAGAGTTTGTCGAGACCTTCCGCCAACTTGCCATGCCCAAAGGTATGAAATATACCTTTTGGATTGCCGGCGGCGCGCTCGCTGTTGAAAACGCTATCAAAGCCGCGTTTGATTGGAAAGTCAAAAAAAACTTCCGAAAAGGCTACAAAACTGAAAAAGGGCATCAAGTCATTCACTTCAAGCAAGCCTTTCACGGACGTAGTGGCTATGCACTCTCTTTAACGAACACCGACCCTGCCAAGACTGACTTTTTTCCAAAATTTGACTGGCCACGAATTACCAATCCGAAAATTACCTTTCCGCTCAATGAAGAACACCTTGCCGAAGTCGAGCGCTTAGAAGCGCAAGCCATCGCCGAAATTAAACAAGCCTTTTTTGAGCGCAAAGATGATATTGCCGCAATTATTATTGAGCCGATTCAAGGTGAAGGTGGCGACAATCACTTCCGCCCTGAATTTCTGAAAGCCTTGCGCTTGCTTGCACTTGAAAATGATGCGATGCTCATTTTTGATGAAGTGCAAACGGGCTTGGGACTTACAGGCTCCATGTGGGCGGCTGAACAACTGCTCAACAACGGCAATCCGTGCAGAATTGGTGAAACTACCTGCCAATCGCTTGGTTGCTGCGTTAGCGCAGAACTTTGCTTGCCTGATATGATTGCCTTCGGAAAGAAAACCCAAGTGTGCGGCTTTATGTCGACCACGCGCATCGATGAAATTGAAGACAATGTCTTCCATGTGCCCAGCCGCATCAATTCTACTTGGGGCGGAAATTTGGTCGATATGCTTCGATGCAAGAAGTATCTCGAGATTATCGAGCAAGAAAACCTGCTGGCGAACGCACGCAACATTGGGGCATTTTTGCTTTCCAAAATTCAGTTGCTCGCCGAAGAGTTCAAGGGGATTGTTTCAAACCCGCGTGGCCGAGGCTTGATGTGCGCCTTTGATTTGCCTGATAAATCGATGCGTAATAAGTTCATTTCAGAAGCCATGAAGCAAGGCGTCGTGATGCTCGGCTGTGGCGAACGCTCCGTTCGATTCCGCCCGCCGCTTACGCTCACGCTTGCCGAAGCCGAAGAAGGCATGCGGCTTGTGCGCAACGCCTTGAAAGCCACACTCTAACGAGCCAGTGTCTCTCTCAAGAAGCAACCTTACGCCGAGGTTGCTTCTTTGTTTTCTCGCCAAACCTTTTCTGGTGCTTCCTCTCGCTTTGGCTTACAGGAAAAATACCAACCGCTGACAAAGGCAGGTGGCAATTTGTCTGCCAATTTAAGATTCCACTTCACGAACCATTGGCGTTTGCCAAATAGCATCGTCATCAGCGGACCGCACGCAAACACCGATTTTTCAACACACGTGATTTCAAAATACCGCTCAATGGATTGGCGAATGTGCTTCATCGTGAAGAAATGCACGTGAGGACACTCAATATTTTCCGTCGAAGCCACACCTGCCTGCTTATGCTTTGAGCGAATCCAACGACTAATCGGCTGCCGAATTTTTTCAGGCACACTTAATTGTTTCAAACGCTTCGCCAAAAAACTATCTATCTCAAACGGTCCGTATCCATTCGGCACTGTGATGAACACGATTCCCTCAGGCTTACACAACCTTCGAAGGTCAAGAATGACGGGCTCATAATCCTCGATATGTTCTAACACTTCTGAACAAATCACCACATCATACTGGTTGCCCAGAAGGTCTTTTGTTTTTGCGACAAGGAAAGTTGCATTGTGGAAGGGATTTGTTTCTCGTGCTTTTTGAATGGAGTGTTCATCAAGGTCAATGCCAGTAACTGTGTAGCCTTGTTCAGCAAGCGGCAGGCTCATCATGCTTCCATTTCCACACCCAACATCTAAAATCGAAACGCGCTCTTTTCCATATCGGCTTTGAATTTGCGAGAGCAAAAACTCGAGTCGTTTCTTATAGCCCCAAATGGTTTCGTGTTCAGGATAAAATTTCATCTTCAACGGTTTTGTGATTGATGACAAATGCTCGGTAAAAATAACGATGCACGATGTAATTCACGCTTGATGATGCAATCGCCGCAATCGCCGCGCCCGTTACGGAAAACAGCGGAATCGCCCAAAGGTAGTTTACAGCAGAGGTTACTGCATAAATCAGGGTTGCACGCTGAAAGGCTTTTCCGTCGCCTTTGGCGCGAAAAAAAGCATTGTAAGGCTTTGATAGCCCTAAAATCACCATCGCCAGTGTTAGCGGATAAATCAAGAACGCATCGTCAGCGTATTTCGGAAAAATTATCTTGAACAACGGCACGCCCAACACCACATACACCCCGGCCAACCCCAAAAGCCCAATCATATTGACTTGATAAATTTTTTTCGGAATCAAGGCTTCTTGGGCTAATCGTTTGAATCCTACGGCAGCGTAGGCATCAGCAAAGGCAGAAATCGGCGTAACATAAAAGAGTGCGACGGCATAAATGCCAACAGTCGTGCTGTCAAAGAACGCTCCTAAAAACATCGTATCTAAATTTCCGCACGCTTGTCCAATGAAATAGCCGATGAAAGCATATCGCCCGTAGGTCATTACTTCTGCACGAATTTCCTGCCAACATTCCCGAAAGGCTTTCAAAGAAGGTCTTGCCTTTGCTACTAAAACCGCAACCACACCAACGATGGAGACACTGTAAAGCATCAAGGCACTTTCCAATGTCAGTGGCTCAAAGTTTAACCATAATAAGAGCAGTGCAACATGCCCAAACCGAAAGGCGGCATTCAGAAACGAAAGTTTTAGAATTTCATTCGTGCCTTGATAAATGAACTGAAAAAAGACAAACACATAGAGCGAGAGCGAGAGCGGAAAGGCAAACCATATCAGCACTTGTGAAATGTCTTGATGCGTGTTGAAGAGCATTTGCACAAGCGGCGCGATTGCTATCAAAAAGAGCGCGTAAATGATGCAAAGAATTCCGCCTATGAAAATCAATGCTGAAACCAGTTTTTTTTCCTTTGCCTTTTCACGTTGATTAGCCAAGAGCCTCGCCCCTGAAAAAAAAAATCCTAACTCAAAAAAACTTAAGAAGAAGGTGGTCAGTCTTACCACCATTTCACGGTCGCCGAAGGTTTCTTTTGAGAGATTTGCTGACAGGAGAATGTAAGCGAGTGCGCCAAAGAGCATTTGCAGGAGTTGAGAAGCATAAAGCATGTAGGTTTGTCGAGCCGTTGGTGTGCCAAATTTGCTCTTCAAGTTTTCAAGCAAGTTACTCACTGGGTGTTGTGCGTTGCGGTTAGTTCTGAAATGACGGCTTCAAATTTTTTTGCGCGCTTTTCAAGCGAGAAGTTTTCTGCGTGCTTTGCAATTTCTCTTCGTTCCGATGGCGAGAGCGAGAAACTTTGCATAACGGCTTGCTCGGCTTCATCGAGTTGGCGGACAATTTTTCCAACCTTGCCTGCAATTTCGGGCAGTGCGCCATTGGGAGAAATGATGGGCATTGCCCCACAAGCCATTGCTTCAACTACGGCAACGCCAAAGGTTTCTGACAACGAAAATTGACAATATGCACTGGCGCGCTCATACAGCGGTTTCAACTCTCTTTCGAGCGATAAGGGTCCGGGTATCACTTTGCAGTTATGCACTCCCTTTGCTTGCTCATGCGCTACCTTCAACGCTTCGCCGCGCAAGCCCGCCACTACGAATTTCACCGACGGCAGTCTCTTTGCCAGTTCAATGAACGTATCAATTCCCTTTAGAATATACTCGGCTTTGGTATCGGCTTGTGATACGGTCAAAATTTCTTCTCGCTCATTTTCAAAATCAACATCCGCAAATTGGCTCAAATCCACGCCGTTGTAAAGCACAGTTTTTTTGCTTGATTGCGTCATTTCCGAAAGCAATCTATCGGCATAGGTTGACACGGGCAAAATGTAATCCGCCCATTCGAGTGAATACTTTGCACAGAATCCTCTTACTTTTCTTGCTCTTGCGCCATAACGAAAGCCAACGGAAGTAGGCAATCGATCAACATCAAATCCGCCTGCAATGACTATCGCCTTTTTGCCCAAGAATTTTGATAGCACAACGGGAATGAGCGTGTAGTAATCAGCAAACCAACTGACAAAGACATCACACCGAAAGAGTTTCCAAATCGTGTGTAGCGTGATCATTGCCATTCCCAGTATGGCACGCGCACCACGTCCAATTTTCAGAGAATCCAATGCTTCAACTGTGTGAGACTTTGATAAAATTTTTATGTCGTTTTTGACAAACGTGGATTGAATCGGTCCGATAAGCAGAATTTTCATTTAAGCCGTAGAAATTTAGAGGAATGCTTTTACTTCCTGCACGCGCTCATGCGGCACGAAGACGATATTCTCGGCAAGATGCGTTTCTTCTATCGGCGTTTCTTTCAACTTGCCTGATTCCATCACCTTAAAGGCTTGCATGTCAAAGGTCTCCGCCATCCACTTCTTAACGGCTTGCGTGCTGTAGCCTGCACGGACTTGATGCTCTTCGCATAGTTCGCACACAACAAACGGTCGACTTCGGCGAAGCGTCTCGCTCATGCCGTTGAACGCCTTCATTTCCGCGCCTTCAATATCGATTTTAATCACATCAACTTTTTTGAGTCCATGCGATGTAACAAACTCATCAATCGTTGTTGCTTCAATTTCTACAAAGTTGCTCGAGTGTTTCTCGCTTGGCAACATCGAGTGCGCGCCAGCGTTAAAATCAAACTTCGCATGATACAAGCGAATCGGTTGATGGCTGTCGGAAACAGCCTTTGCAATCGGCTCGATGTTGCAATCAGGATTAAGCTCGAGGTTGATTTTAGCGAAGCAAAATTTTTTGAATCGGGTTCAAACGAAAATACCTTTCCGCTGTTTCCCACGCACTTGGCAAGCACCAGCGACATATATCCCACATTCGCGCCAATATCCAACGCCGTATCGCCTGTTTTGACAGGGCGTTTCAGCACTTTAATCGTTGCAGGCTCAAACGTACCGAAGAGATAGAGTTGCGACTGCACATACTCATTCAGCACCAACTCCATTCGAATTCCATCGTGAAGCGTAACAATTTCTTTTGTGGGCAAAACCGGCGCAAGATAGGGGAAGTAAAGTCTCATCAAAATCGAATACTTGCCATACTCTCGCGGATAAAATTGCATCGCAGTTCGGAACAGCGCGCGAAGTGGTTTTTTAATGCCTTCGGTCATTGCGGTTGCTTGATGGCTTGGCGTTGGCGCACGACCTCATACATCACAATCGCGGCGGAAACACTCGCGTTGAGCGAACTCGTTTTGCCGAGCAGTGGAATTGAAACCAATTCATCGCAACTTTTCCTGACAAGGTCTCTCATGCCTTTGCCTTCTGAACCAATCACAATACAGCAATTCATCGTGAAATCGAACTGGGTGTAATTTTTTTTCGCTTTTGCATCTGTTCCGACAACCCAAATGCCTTGTTTTTTCAAGCGTTCAATCGTTTGCGCCACATTGCCGATTCGGCAGAGCCGTGCGTGCGAGACTGCTCCTGCTGATGTTTTATGCACCGTTGAGTTGATGGGAATCGCGTTGTCTTTTGGAAGCAAAATTGCGGTTGCGCCAGCACATTCGGCGGTGCGAATGATTGCACCCAAGTTGTGTGGGTCTTCGAGGTTATCGGGCAAGATAAAGAAAAATGGTTTGAGCGATTCATTTTGCAGGAGGTCTTCAAGTTCTACCATCTGCACATCGGTGATGAGTGCCACAACGCCTTGATGCTTGTTGGTTTTGGCAAGGTCACCAAGTTTTTGGTTGCTGGCTTTGCCAATGGAAATTTGGTGTTGTTTGGCTTTGATGAAGAGTTCGAGGATGCGCTTTTCTTTGGTGTTGAACTGGAAGTAAATTTTTGAAATGCGGTCGGGCGTGCTGTTTAGAAGCTCAGCAACTGCGTTGCGTCCATAGACGACTTCCTGCTTTACCATGCTAGAGTTCTTCGGTAGGCATTGAAACTTTCAGTGTAACTGGCTTTGCGGCTGGCAATGCTCCTTCTCTGAGGAAGGGGTTTGGGATTGGCGCAAATTCGTATTGATTTTGCGCATTGATTTCAATCAAGTGATTCATCGGAAATTTCTTCCAGCTCGGGTCGCGATAGTCAAGTGGCTCGGAGGCCACCACAATCGCTTCAGGGAAGAAGGAACTTGAATCTGTGTAGTAGAGTGTTGCAGACTTGTCGATGTTTGTGTAGCAGGTGGCAATAGTTGTCTTGCCATCGTTGATGCCAAAGTTGAGAATCAGGTCGTTGTCGTGCTTTTTTGCCAGGAAGTTAATTCGCTCGAAGAGTTCGAGCACGGCTTCACGCATAGAGAGCGATGGCTGTTCTTCACGAATCGTGAGATACAAATTGAAAATATGCTCGGTATCGGTTGTGCCAAGAATATGAGAGTAGAAGGGTTCAGCAATCATTTGACGAATGGAGCGCATGAAGCCTTTTTTGAAATCGCTCACAATGCCGTTGTGCATAAAGAGGTGTTCTTTATACTGAAACGGATGAGAATTCGCTTGATGCACGGGTAAGCCAGGCGAGGCTGCTCGGATGTGCATGAAGATATTGCCTGAAACGATTTTGCCTGAAATGCTAGCGGCGTTCAGGTCGTGCCAAAATGGCTTTTCTGATTTGATGACCGCTGGTTCAGGATGCAGGTCAAGGTTATACCACGCCAAGCCGTAGCCGTCGACATTGATGGGCGTGATGACCATTTCGCGGGGCATTCGCGCCTGTTCTACAAAGTTGTGTGGCGGGTCAAAGATAAAGCGTTTAAGCGTAATCGGCTTGCCACGATAGATTCCAAATCTGCACATTGATGTCTTTCTTTTTTGTTTTTTTACCTCAAAACTTCTTCCAAAGAGGTTGCCTTATTGGTTTTTTCGTCTCGATACTTAATAATGAGCGGCGTGTAAATCGAAAGTCCATTGGCTTCTGCGAAGGCGTTTTTGATGGCTCTTGCGCCTGGCACCACCACTGCGCCAGCGGGAATAATTAACGGCTTTTCTGCGGTTTTTCGCAGGATGCGTTCATGGACGACATCATACACTGGGGTTGAGCCATTTAAAATCACGCCTGTGCCGATAACCGCACCGGTCTCGACAATCGTGCCTTCGTAGATGCCGCAGTTGCCGCCAATCATGACATCATCTTCAATAATGACGGGCAAGGCGCCGACGGGTTCGAGCACGCCTCCCAGTTGCGAGCCTGCTGAAAGATGCACCCGCTTTCCGACTTGAGCACAACTGCCTACCAGTGCATGCGAATCAATCATGGTGCCCTCATCAACAAAAGCGCCGACATTTACATATGCTGGCGGCATGACCACCACGGATGGCGCAAGATAGGCTCCGCCTCGAATGGCTGTTCCGCCTGGCACAATACGTACCTTATCCGTTTCGCGATAATGCCGCACTGGGAATGTGTCTTTATCAATGAAGGTCAACTGCCGTGGCTCGTCGCCGACTTGAATCTTTTTCAATTCTCCCAGCCGAAATCCCAACAAAATTCCTTGCTTGACCCAGTGGTTGACTTTCCACTCCCCGTTGATTTTTTCAGCTGCACGCACCTCACCACGATTCAGCCGATTGAGAAATTCATCAAAGATACTACGCGAGGTATAATCGTGCCGAAGTGCCTCCAATTCCAGTCCCGATAGCCGCTCAATTTCAGATTTCAGAAACGCAATATCGTGCATGCTACCGAAATTTATCAAAGTGAAAATTCTTGGGTAATATTGACGCCGGTTTTCGGCAGAACAAAACGAAAATCATCACTTCTTAGGGTTTCATCTGGCTTGATTTTCACCCATATCAGGTGTTGAAGAAACCACTTGTATTCAGGTCTTAAGCGCTGGTCTTTGTAGAGCGGTTCAAGCAGTGTTGGGCTGATGTAGAGATCGAGCCTCTGAAAGATGCCTTTGCTGTTCAGGGCGAATTTGCGAAGCCATCGCTCAATTTGAGAGATGGTAGTTTTGCGAGCTTGAATTGTTCCAGTGCCGCCGCATGCGGGGCATTGGTCGCCCATGCGTTGCATTAGGCTTGGGCGCACACGTTCGCGAGTAATTTGCATAATACCGAAGTCGGACATCGGCAACACGTTCGTTTTTGCACGGTCGCGTCGGAATTCTTGCTTGATGGTTTCGTAGACTTTTTTTGCATTGCGCTCATCGAGCAAGTCGATGAAATCAACGACAATAATGCCGCCAATATCGCGCAATCGGAGTTGGCGGGCAATTTCTTTGGCAGCCTCTAAATTTGTGCGCAAGGAATTTTCTTCTTGCTCGCGCTTAGCCGCAAAGCGCCCGCTGTTGACATCAATGACCACCATTGCTTCGGTTGGCTCAATAATCAAGTATCCGCCTGATTTTAGCCATACCTTGCGCGAGAAGATAGATTCTGCATCTTTGGCTATGCCATAACTCTCAAATAGTGGCAAGCGTCCTTTGTAGAGTTGAACTTTCTTTTCCATGTCAGGTGCCGCCCAGCGCACGAAACTCAATATCTCCTTGTAAATGCTTGACGAGTTTGTAACAATCTCAACCACTTCATCTGTCATGTAATCACGCAGGGCGGATGCGACCAAGCTATCTTCCTTGAAGATCAGTTTCGGCGGTTGAGACGATTTAACCGCTTCTTCGATTTGTTTCCACTTATTGAGCAGAATCTCCAAGTCGGTTCGAAGCAGTTGTTCGTCTTGCTCTTCGGCCACTGTTCGGATGATGGCACCGAAGTTTCGGTTTGGGAGCATTGAGCGCACAATGCTTTTGAGGCGTCTGCGCTCGCGCCGATTGATGATGCGCTTTGAGACCGCCACATTGCCCTGCCCAAACGGCAGCAGCACAATAAATCGTCCAGCAATCGTGATATCGCTTGTCAACCGAGAGCCCTTCGTGCCAATAGGCTCTTTAATGACCTGCACCAAAATGCTGTCGTTAGGTTTCAGTTTGCTTGTAATCATTTGTGTGTAAGATTGCCGCTTCTCGCGCAAGGCTTGGGTGCGCTGTTCCTGCACAGCGACCGAACCGCCCGGGTCATTTGACTGCGGTCGGCTTTTGCCTTGTTGCGGCTCTATTGATGGCTCTTCACCCTCTTCGTCCTCACCCTCATCTTCTTCTTCAAAGTCATCGCCAATGAGCGCGCGATACTCTTCACTTGTTGTGCCCACATCCGAGAAATGCAAAAACCCATCTTGCTCTTGACCAATATCAATGAAAGCGCCTTGCAGGCCTTCAACTACTTTTTCCACACGCCCCAAATAAATGTCGCCCACTGTGCGCGAGCGGTCAGGTCTATCAATAAACAACTCTGCAAGCCGTCCATCCTCTACAATCGCAACCTGAATCTCGTCGCCCTGTTGGTTCATTAAAATTTGCTTCTTCATGTATGTGCAAATTTCAGGATAAGTGATTTCGAGTCTTTCAATCAATCTAAGCTAGGAAAATAGCCTAAGTTTCAGAGGTAGGCAAATCGCCCGATTGGGTTTTGCAGTCAGAAGCGGCTTTATTTCTCAAAGGCGATGCTTCTTTATTGCATCATTTCTGCCAAAATGCGTCCGTCGTAGCGGAGTTGCGTCTTCAGTCCGAGCAATTTGTGAAGCGTTGGGGCAATATCAATCACGGCTGATTTTTGCAAGAAGGTGCCGCGCCGAATCCCTTTTCCACAAAAGAGAATCGGCACGTGCGTGTCGTAGCGGTAGTGCGTGCCGTGTGTGGTGCCCGTTTGGTAATACGAGAAAAAGGCGTGCTCTTTCAAAACTGGCTTTACATCGCCACTTCGTGCAGGGTGAAAGGAGTTCAAAACCATTGTGCCCACGGTGTCAAACTCCAACGCTTCTTTCAAATGCAACATCTCTTGACGCGTGTAGTAATCAATAATCCCATTCAAGTGCATCGCCATTAAGCCGACGAACTTTTCCACTTCTCCAAGTTCGTATTTCTTTTCGGCGATTTCTTCTTGGTTGAGATACACTTCGCCGTTGGTGAAGGCTTCAATCACATTGGGATAGAGCGTATCGACGGCAGCTTTCAGCGCATCAAGAAAGGGCTTCTCGTAGAGGCGTAATCCGCCTGCGGTTTGTTCGGGCATGGGCGCAACGCCATGGTCGGCTGTCAACACGAAGAGACAATTGTCGAAACCAATTTTTTGGTCGATGAATTTGAAGAAGTCATCCAGTTGCCTATCTAAACGAATCACTAAATCTTGTGCTTCATGGCTTTCGTAGCCGAAGATATGTCCGCAATAATCGACGGTTGAAATGGAAACTGTGAGCACGTCGGTAACGCCGCGCTGTCCGAGTGCCTCACCTTCGATTGCTGCTTTGGCTAGCTCGAGCGTGAGTTCCGAGCCGAAGGGTGTGGGCAGAATTGGGTCGTAAAGTTTATTATGCTTGAGGAGCGGATGCGCACTGGCTGTTCGCAAATCCAACACTTTGTGCGGAAACACAGGCTCACTTTCACCCATCAGCGTGCCTTCGCCCGGCGCTTTGTCGACGTTGGTGTAACTTTTTTCAGGCAGTGCTCGTGTCCAAATTTTGCCGAGATAACTTTCAGGCAGTTTTCTTTCATTAAATCGCTTGAGCCAATCTGGTAGGGCATCCCGATAATAGGTTGAAGTAATCCAGTTGCCTGATTCGGTATCGAACCAATAGGCGGCATCGGCTTTTTTGCCTGCGGGTAAAATGGCGCTTCTATCTTTCAAGGCAATGCCAATCACTTTACTTGTGGGCGATTCTCGTTTTAGGGCATCGCACACATTTTCCACGAGTGCATTTCTTGGCGACATTTTCCCTGCTTGTTTTTCTGGCGCGATGCCAACGGCTTGAACTGTAGAATCCCAAACGCAATATATCTTGCGTTTGAGCGTGCGGTCATACCATTCGTTTGCAATTATGCCGCTTCGCGAAGGATTCACCCCCGCAAAAATGGTCGCATGCCCTGCCGCCGTTAGCGTGTTTGAAAACGTATAGTGTGCTTCTGTTAAACTCGCTCCGTTTTTCAGCAAGCGATTAAACCCGCCTGAATTCTTCTTTGCTGGCAAAAAATGCTTTTTCAGCCGTGTCAGGTAATCGTAACGAAATTGGTCAATCACCATGCCGACCACCAGTTTCGGCTTCTCTTGTGAGAACTGTTGTTGTGGAAGAACACAGAAATAGAGCAGCAAAAGCGTAATAGATGAGCCTCTCATAGAAAGTTGTCTGGTTTTGTGTGGTTCATACAGCTTTGTTCTCACAAAGTAGTATTATGATTTTGTTGTAGCCTCGTCGCCTAACTCATGGGCAAGATGGACACAGGCGTCTGACCGCTCCACTGAGGAACAAGGCTGGCAACATAGCGGCAGATTTTTTCACTCAAAGCGCAGGGGTATGGATTCTAGGCGATGAATTGAGTTTATTTCAATAGCAACATTTTTTTGGTCTCTGAATATGCGCTTGTCTCCAATCGGTAGAAATACACGCCACTCGATAGGTTGGCGGCGTTGAAGTGAACCTTGTGCGTGCCTTTTGCAGTTCGACCGTTCACGAGCGTTTGCACTTCTTGCCCGATGGCGTCATAGACTTTGAGCCTTACGACATCATCCTGTGGAAGCGTAAATTGAATCGTTGTTGTTGGATTGAAGGGGTTCGGGAAGTTTTGTGCCAGTTCAAACCCCAAAGGGCGCTTCTGCATTAGGGTAGAACTTGTGGCGGTAACAACGACGGTTTTATTAGGTGCGAAGTTCCACTGGTCGCCTGCACTGTTGCTGTTGAAGTTGACGCTGTTGCCGTTGGCAAAGAGCGTGACGTTTCCTGCTGTTGCGGGTGCAGTGAAAGTAAATTCAAACGAAACGGCGTTGTTCACTGGTGCTTTCGGCGAGGCGTGTGTGAGTTCATTGCCAACCTTGCGCAAGCCGCTTCCTGCGACCACATTCAGCGTGCCTGACGATGCGGCAATGTTTGTTCCTCCACGCACCAGTGGTCCACCTGTGATTCTCACGGTGTAGGTATTTGTCGAGCCAATTAAAACCGTATCTGCTCCCAAGATACTGACGCTCACCGCCGTCGAAGGTGCACCATGGCAAATACATCCTTCACCGTTGAGTTGGGTTGTACCTGTTCTCCCGCTCGAATTGCCTTGCACATATAACGCAGTGCTCAACAGTGAGCTTAACAGCACCGCCAATACAAACAGCATTTTAGAGATTCTCTTCATTATGGATTGTGGCTTAGAGTTTCAATTGAATCCGAATTTATGATTTTCCACTCAACTATTTTTTCCTTCCTTCTGCGTGGTTTGCAATCGTCAAGAAAGTTATACATTTTTCTGTGCCCAACTCAAAACGACGCCAAGGCTCTGAGACTTGCGCAGAGCTTTCGCTTTGAAATTATTTACGACACAGATGATAACGCTTGGCATTGATCCTGGGACGCTCTTTACAGGCTTTGGCTTGGTCGAGACACATGGCAAAGACATTCGCGCTGTTGACTACGGCGTGATTTGCACCAACGCCAAAGATGAAATGCCGAAGCGCTTGAAGCATATTTATGATGCGCTCTCGAGCAAGATAGAGCACTATCGCCCTGCGAAGGTTTCGCTTGAAACAGCCTTTTATGGTCAGAATGCGCAATCGGCTTTGAAGTTGGGACAGGTGCGCGGGGTCGTGATGGTGTTGGCTATGAACTACGGACTTTCCATTTCAGAACATGCGCCGCGAGAAGTTAAAAAGGCTGTTACTGGCCACGGCAACGCAGCCAAAGCGCAAGTTGAGTTTATGGTAAAAAAATTGCTCCGACTCGATGATGCAAACGCCCGCGCCGATGCTTTTGACGCACTGGCGATTGCACTTTGCGACGCGCTGGCTTGTTCCTCTATTCAAAAAATTTCCTCGACAAGCCGAGCCCCCAAATTTACAGATTGGTCTAAGTTTGTCGCTACTCATCCTCATCTGGTTGTCAAGTCTTAACGCTTTGCTTCGATTTCTTGTCGCTCGAGTGCCTCGAAGTAGCGTCGAATGAGCCGCTCGTAATCATCGGCAAAGCCTTGCGCCTTCATTCGGTTTAATCCTTCTTGAATGGGGTTTCGGGTTTGTTCTTGCGACAGTTCTGGGGGCGATGTTTTGAAGATATTTTTTCCTGATTTGGCTTCGCGCTGCTCGTCTTGTTCTCGCTTTTGCAGGGCTTTGGTCGATTCGAGCATTCGCGAGAGAATGTGCTGTTGGCGCTTTTTGAGTTCGGGCGAGAGGTCTTGTCGCTCTAATTGTTCAGCGACTTTTTCCATTTCCTCGGCGAGTTTTTCAAGGTTACCGAGCAGGTCAGTTTTTTCGCCTCTGGCCTTTTGTTCGGCTTGTTTTTTGGCCAGTTGTTGGAGTTGCTGTTGAATGAGGCGTTGCTGTGCGGCCAGTTGGGCGAGTCGTTTTGCACGCTCTTCGGGCGTCAGGCCTTGTCGTTCTCCGACAAGCCCTTCTGTTTGTTGGTTCAGGTTAGCTTGTTGTTGTGAAAGTCCTTCCATGTCTTCGATGCCGCTTCCTTCGCCGGGTTGTGGTGTGCCTTTTTGCCCCATCATTTGCGCCATCGTGCTGGATGCTTGGTTGCCAAACTCGTTCAGCAGGGCCATAGCGTTGTTCATGCGTTGTGCGGCGGCGGATGCGTTGCGTTGCTCGAGCATCTCAATAGCGGCGTCCATTTCGGCTTCGGCTCTTTGAAGTTGCGACGTCATCGATTGCCGAAGTTCCGATGACTTCTTTCCAATCTGTGAGACTTCCTCTTGCAGTTGTTGCAGTCGCTCTTTGATGTCGTTTTGTTCGGTCATTTTTTCGCGCAGGATGTCGAGATTTTGCACCGTTTGCTTTTGTCGCAAGTCTTCCATCAAGGCTTCTTGTTCTTGTGAGAGCGAAAGAGCAGATTGTGTCGCATTTTGCAGGGCTTGCAAGACTTCTTGTTTTTTCTGGCGTCGCATTTCTTGGCGCATGTCCGAGAGTTGCTTTCTTTGCGATTGCATTTTGAGCACGGCTTGTTGCTGCTTGGCTTCGGCTTGCTGTGGGTTTGATTCAGAAAGTGCTTTTGAAGCGTCTTGTAACTCCTTTTGCAAGTTGTCTTCTTTGCGTTGTTCGTTGAGCTTCGAGAGTTCCTGCATCGGCAGTTGCTCGGCTTTCGGATTTTTTTCCATCTGCTCCGAAAGTTTTTTCAGTTGCTCATCGAGTTTTTGTTCTTCTTTGGCAAGGGCTTCTTGCTCTTTTTTGAGTTCGGCAAGTTTTTCCTTATTCTGCGGGTTGGTTTGTTTGGTTTCTTGTTGGAGATGTTCTTGTTTTTGAATGAGGTCGTCAAAGCGTTTGAGCGCTTCATCCATTTGGCGTTCTAACTGCATGCGCTCGAGCAGTTCTTTGGCGCGTTCTAATTTTTTTTGAAACTCTTGTTCGTTGAACTCCAAGTTTTTGAGCGCGTCGCGAATTTCTTGTTCGTTCAGTTGCTTTAAGGCTTCCTCCATTTTGCGTTGTGCCTCTTGGAGTTCAGGCGATTTAAGGTCTTCAATCATTTGTCGGATTTCCAGATACTTCTGCAAGGTTTCTTCGGAGACAAGCGAGCGGTCTTGCATTTTTTCAAGCAGTTCCGACATGGATTGCTCGACCGATTCGAGTTGCTCTTGAAGTGCTTTCTGTTTTTCGTTTGCCAGTTGCATTGCCTTACGGTCTTGCCAATCGGAGCGTGGCTTTTGGCGCAGTTCGTTTTGGATTCGCTCTAATTCTTCTTGAATGGCTTTCGTCTCATCGAGTTTTTTGTCGAGTTCGTTCAAAATGGCTTGTTCTTCTTTTTGGACATCGGCGAAGAGTTCGTCGAGTGTTGGGAGGCGAAGTTTGTAGAGGTCGGTGCGTGCGGGTTTGAAGCCAGAGATGGCATCGTTGTCGCGCACTTCGGCGTAGAACTCGAGTTCATCGCCGGCGGAGATGTTTTGCTCAAGCAAGTTCCATTCGTAGTAAATGCCGCGCTCTAAGCCGCCTTCGCCCGTCTGAACCGCATCGTTCATCGCGATTTCAATTCGGCGGAAGGCATCCTCGAGTTGTTTGAAGTTGGATTTGGAGACGCGGTAATGCAGACCCAGCGATGAAAAGCCAAAGTCATCGCGAATCAGCATGGCAAGTGGCAAGCGTAAGTTTTCGGGCAAGTCGACTTGCTTTTGCGCAGGCTGAATAAAGCGAATTTGTGGCGGTTCATCCTGCATCACGCGCAAGCGATATTCTGCACCCTTCTCCGATAGTACGCCACTGGTATCCAGCAACTCAAATCGATAAGTGAAGTCCTCTTTTAGCGCAAATTCAAAACGTGCAGAATCGTTTTGAACGTGCATCGGTATGGCGAGTGTATCGTTAGCCAGTAGCGTAGCGTTGCGAAGTGGCTTTGAGGCTTTCATCGTGATTGAAATGCGCGAGCCTTTGAGCGCACTGGCATCGCCGAAGTTGGCTTCCAAGACTTGCGCCGAAAGACGGCTGTATCGTGGCGGCTCAATCGCAACCTGAAACCACTGAACACGCGGACGGTCAATAATTACCAATCGATGCTTTTCCGATTGAATCGGCTTCGAGAGCTCGGCAAATTCCGCAAAGTAGATTAAGGGCTTTTCAGGCGCACGCAGTTTGTACGCAAAACTCCCTGAACTATCCCGAAACGCCTTTGCTTCTTGAATCTCAAAACCGTTCTCATCAAGAAACTTGACCGACAAGCGGCGCACGTCTAAATTTTTGTTGGAGTCAGTAGGCACAATGACGAATTTTAACTCGGCGTCTCTGCCTTTGGTCAGGGCAATATCTTTTGACAGCGAGATGATTTGAAACGGCGGCGGCGGCGTAAAATCTTCGTTAAATGAAACCACTCGATTCAGCGCATCACCCATTGGCGCAATCAAAAAGAGAAGCAGGCTAAACAGCGCACAGAGCGGTGCCGCAATCAACCATTTCTTTGAATCTTCAAAAGATAGAGCATCGGTAAAGTTCAGCGATGATGACCGTTCGGCGACGGTGCGAAGCTCGAGTTGCGCAAATGGATTTTCAGGCGACTGCCGAAAGACTTGCATCGCATTGAGCAATCGGTCATGCAATGCGGGGAACACATCGCCAACCGTTTTGGCAATTTCATCAGGATTGAATTGATGTTTGACAAGCGGCAGAACCAAAAACCACACAAGACTGCCCACTGCGCTTGCTACAATCAGCATCAGCATTGTGAATCGCCACGCGCTCGATAAATGCAACGCCCATTCAACGCCTGACACAAGTAGCACCACACCGCATACCACCAGCACGGTTTTAGACGCACCGAGAAGCGCGGTTTTCAGTTGCGCTTTGTGATGAACGGCACGCAGGCGCGCGGTGAGTTGGTCGTAGGTTGAGTTTGTCATTTTTCTATCAGAAACAAGTATTCACAATGCTTGTCGGTTGTATTGACCCATTCGTTTGTCCATCGCATTCCGCTCATGACATTTTGTTTGTATTCAATCTCCATTGTTTTCAGCAACTTGCCTGATGAGGTGAGAATTTCAAACAGTTCTTCTTTTGTGGCTCTAC
>Ga0197142_1000043_pt1 | contig 97511 bp, 82 predicted proteins | sample GBS60_MetaG_FD_148614 | JGI IMG/M metagenome (GOLD analysis project Ga0197142, IMG submission 148614) | Sediment microbial communities from Great Boiling Springs, Gerlach, Nevada, United States - GBS 60_MetaG | ecosystem: Environmental > Aquatic > Thermal springs > Hot (42-90C) > Sediment... | reverse complement strand
ACAGTTTAGGAGCGCATCTTGCCAAAATTCCATTGAGCAAATTTTTCCTGCGAAAAACCGGCTTATTGCGCAACGAATGGGACAGCCGAATTATGCTGCATGACCTTCGGAAAAAACTGCCGTTTGGTGACAATACTGTTGATTGCATCTACACATCTCACACGCTTGAACATCTGAACAAAGCCGATGGCTACCAAATGTTGAGCGAGTCATATCGAGTCTTAAAGCCAAATGGCGTCATGAGAGTTTGTCGTCCCCGATTTGAAAGCGATTGTTACAGACTATCTACAAAACAAAATTAAATCCGATGAATTTTTAATTGCGTTGCATTCGGATATGAAGAAGAGTCTGATTCACGATTAAAAAAATTGCTTGCACCATTCGTCAGATTTCCGCATAAATGTATGTACGACGAGGCCAGACTCGTAGAGATTATGAACGACATTGGATTTAAAGCGCGTGTCATGAAACCCTTTGAGAGCGAAATCAGTGACATTGGCGAGATAGAAATCGAATCGCGCACTGTTGATGCCGTCATTGTGGAAGGCAAGAAATAACCATCAAGTTTCACAAAAAAGTTAGAATTATGTCCTACGTCCAAAATCCATACACTTACCGCCGACGCGAAACTGTTGAAGTTGGCTTTGGCATCATCAAACTCGGTGGCAAGAACCCCATTCGGGTTGAATCTATGACCACGACCGACACAATGGATACTGCCGCCACAGTCGAGCAGTGCCGCCGACTCTATGAAGCCGGGTGCGAAATTATTCGCATCACTGCACCCTCCATGAAGGAAGCCGAAAACTTGGGCGAAATTTCCAAGCGACTTCGCGCCATGGGCATTCACACGCCACTTGTTGCCGATATTCACTTCACGCCCAATGCCGCACTCAAAGCCGTTGAGTTCGTCGAAAGTGTGCGCATCAATCCGGGCAACTATGCCGATAGAAAAAAATTTGCCGTCCGCGAATACACTGATTCTGAATACGAAGCCGAACTCGAACGCGTCCATCAGCAATTCAAACCTTTGGTGTTGAAGTGCAAAGAATACGGTCGCTCCATGCGCATCGGCACCAATCACGGCTCACTTTCTGACCGTATCATGAACCGCTATGGCGATACGCCGCTGGGCATGGTTGAATCCGCTCTTGAATTTGCGCGTATTTGCGAACTTTATGGCTACTATGATTTCATTTTCTCCATGAAATCTTCTAATCCGCTCGTGATGATTCAAGCCTATCGCTTGCTCGTGGAAAAAGCCGATAAGGAACTCAAGCACAAGTATCCGCTTCACTTGGGCGTAACGGAAGCAGGCAATGGCGAAGAAGGGCGCGTCAAATCGGCGATTGGCATTGGCACCTTGCTCGAAGACGGCTTGGGCGATACGATTCGTGTCTCGCTTACTGAAGACCCTGTCAATGAGGTTCATTTTGGTTTTGAGCTTGTCAAGAAGTATAACGACCAGCTTTGGATTACTGCCGAGACGATTGGCAATTTTGCACGGCAATTTGTTACGCCAAAGCCTGAAGAGCCGCCGTTCAATCCGTTTGAGTTCAATCGGCGCGTCTCACAAAAAATTGTGGTTGGCAATTTGGAGATGGGCGGCGACGCGGTGCCACGTGTGGAATTGGAGGTCAAGGAATCACTTGCCAATGTTGAGAAGGTTCGTGATGAGATTATTTTCTCGGTGAAGCCGTTCCTTGCCGAAGGGGCAAAGTCGGAGTTTATATCTATCACGACCGATTTCATTGATGAAGTTAAGGCGGTTCAACAAGCGCTTGCTGAAAAATTTGTCTCGCCTATCTTGTCAGTTTCCGTAAACGATATGCTCACGGCACAAGCGCTTGTCAATTCCGTCGATAAAATTCGTCTCAACATCAAGCGGGGCGATGCACCGTTTGACGCTGATGGACTGAAACACCTTGTCGGAAAAGCCGCGATTGAATTTTCGTTTGTCAAAGATGAAGAATCCGATACAGCGATTGCCGAGATTCTCACGCGCATTGCCGAAAAGTGCAAAGCCGCTGGACTTGAAAAGGCGATGTTCTCCATTCAAGCAAAGGAAATCATTTTTCCGTATCGGCGTTTGGCGCAGGCGTTCGAAGCGGCGGGCATCACTTATCCGATTCTGCTTCGCTACGATGCCACTTGGGTAAAGCCTTCTGAAAATCCACACGCCAAAATTCCTGATTCTACAACGGACGCGGCGACGCTTTGCGCAGTGGCGGTTCAGTTCGGCTCGCTCCTTTGCGACGGTATTGGCGATGCTGTCGCACTTCGGTCTAATCTTTCGCGTGGCGATGAACTCAATCTGCTCTACAACATCTTGCAAGCTACACGCTATCGGATGACGAAGACGGAGTTCATCTCTTGCCCCTCGTGTGGTCGCACCCTCTTCGATTTGGAAGAAGTTACTGCCAAAATCAAAGCTCGGACGGCGCATCTCAAAGGCTTGAAAATCGGCATCATGGGCTGTATTGTAAATGGACCGGGCGAAATGGCAGATGCGGATTTCGGCTATGTCGGCACAGGCGTTGGGCTGATTTCGCTTTATGTGGGCAAGGAAGTGGTGCTTCGCAATATTCCTGAATCCGAAGCTGTTGACCGACTCATTGAGCTCATCAAGGCGCATGGTAAGTGGCAAGAGCCTGAAGAAGTCTCAACTGAAAGCGAAGCATAAACTTAACTTTATACTTTAGCACTTGATTCAAAAGGTCGCTATAGGGATTTCTTTTTCGCTTCTTGCCTTCACACTTGTGGCGCAAGTTCGTTTGGAAAAATTTAGCGAATTGAGTGAGGCTATTCAAGCCGACACGCTTGTCAAATCCGATGGCACGCTTGAAGTGGTGCAAGTCTCAAAAGCCACGATTCGCTTCAAGGTCATTCCTGATACTGGCTTCTTTTACACCCTCACGCCCTCTGCAGCTATCGTTCAAAGTGCGTTTCGGAATTGGATTGAAGGTGGCACGAATGCGCTGGCGTGGTCGATTGGACTTGATGTTACCACGCGCTATCAAACGCGCAAATTAATTTGGCGCAATGATTTTGTTGGACGATTTGGACAAACGAAAAACGAAGGTCAGCGTGTCCGAAAAACTGTCGACAATTTCGAGATTATCTCGCAACTGCGCTACAACCTTGTTCGCTCTCATGTGTTTTATCCGCAACTTTCTCTGACACTTCGCTCGCAATTTGCTGATGGCTTTGACTACACCCGTCCCAATGAACCGCAAATTTCTGCCTTTCTCGACCCTGCTTACGCTGTGCAGAGCTTGGGTATGTTCTATGAAGAGCCTTCACGCACATTTAACGCTTCAATAGGCTTTGCTTTTCGCCAAATCATTACCCGCAAGTTTACTTCATTCAGCGACCGCCCTGAAACGCCCGAGGTTGAACGCATCAACTTCACTACTGGCATCGAGATTAAATCTTCTTGGACGATTACCTTTAACAACCGCACGCGCTATCAAAGCCGTGTTCAACTCTTTTCCTCTTTTGAAAAGTTGAGAACTTGGGACATCAACTTTCGCAACACTTTCACGATTAAGGTCTTTGAATCGCTTCAAGTTCAATTTCTCTTTGCGCTTGTCTATCAAGAACTCATTAGCCCAAAAGTTCAACTTTCTCAAACACTTGAACTGGCGTTCCGCTACCCTTTTACCAACCATTAACCACATGAAACGCATTGGATTTATTTTTGATATGGACGGCGTGATTGTCGACAATATGCGCACACACGAGACAGCATGGCTTGAGCTCTTTGCGGATTTAGGCGTGAAGATTGACCTCAACGCTTTTCATCACAAAACCGCAGGCATGAAAGCAACGGAAGTTCTGCGTTACTTTCTTGGCAATCGCTTCTCCGAGGCTGAACTTGCGCAGCTTTCTGCACAAAAGGAATTTCTCTATCGCGTTCTTTTTCGCAAGAAACTTAAAGCCACAAAAGGACTGCCTCGTTTTCTCAAAGCCACACACGCCTTGAAGATTCCGATGGCATTAGCAACGGGCGGTGGAAAAGCCAACATTGATTTCATCTTAGACGGGCTCGATATTCGCAAGTATTTTCAAGCCGTATTGGGTGCGGACGATGTCAAGCAAGGCAAGCCGAATCCTGAAATTTACTTGAAGTCTGCTGACGCGCTTGGTTTAGCGCCTGAACAGTGTTTTGTTTTTGAAGACTCGCTTCCGGGCATTGAGGCGGCGCGGCGTGCCGGTATGCGCGTCATCGGAATCGCAACCACACATCCCGTCGCCTTTCTTCGCCGCATTCCGAGTGTGATGGTTGCCGCTAAAAATTTTGAGCGGCTTTCTCCAAAACCATTTCTTTCGTTGCGCACCGAAACTTAACTTCCAGCCTAACGATAGAAAACCTGTCTCATAAGCTTCAACACAAAACAGGAGTAACTATGACACGCGGACAAGGACTTGCAATCGGCATTGTTTCTTTCTTGGCAGGCGTTGCTGTTGGTATGCTCTTCGCACCGAAAAGCGGAAAGGAACTTCGCAAAGAATTGAAAGAAAAACTCGAGAACGCAACCGACCTTTATGGCAACATCAACTTTTCAAATTTGACTGAAGATGATGTTGAGCGAGAATTGACTCAAAAAGACATTCGCTAAACGCTGTCAGTCAATTGCTCAATGAATTGCTGGAATTTTCTCAATTTTCTCGTGCAAGAGTATTGAGCACGACGTTAATTTCTTGTTTCAGGTCATAGCCGTAGCGTTCAACGCCGTGTTTTAATGTTTTGCTTGGTTCTGCGACTTGCACTTCACTTTTCCCAGTCGCACGCTTCACTCTTCGACGGATTTTATCCCTGTGATTCTTGCGCATAGCCTCGACTCATGGAGTCTTACGACCACAGAACGTTTTCCACGAATTGTTTTTAAATTGCAAGAATGGTATTTTGGCTCAGTATTCAAAGAGCACTCAACTCGCTATGGCCAAAACACCTGATAAAAAGAAAGAGCGTCAGAAGCAACGCATGCTTGCAGAGCGTGCCAAGCGTGAAGCTTCTCTTGCTATGCCTCTTCAAAAAGAAAATTACCTTTTGATTGGCATTGGCTTCGCCGTCATCTTACTGGGTTACCTGATTATCGGGGTTGAACACGATGTTGATGGTTTTTTTTCGCTGAATGTTTCACCTCCTCTTATCATCGGTGGCTTTTTGTGGATTATCTACGCCATTCTTTACAAGCCGAAATCTAACGATAACCTTACCAACGCTTCTTCACAATAACCAACATCGTCATCATGCCATCACGCATAACATCTTTAGGGCTTAACTGGGTTAATGTTCTTTTTCTCACTGCGACACCTATTCTTGGCATTGCAGGTGCTGCTTGGTGGGTTTTAACAGACCGATTCAATTGGGCAACTGTTGCATTCACATTTATTTACCTTAACCTTACGGGCATTAGCATAACGGCTGGGTACCATCGCCTTTTTTCGCATCGCAGTTATGACGCCGCAAAGCCCATCCAGTGGGCGTTTGTTATGCTAGGAAGCGCATGCTTCGAAGGCTCGGTAGTGGATTGGGCGACTGACCATCGCATGCATCATCGCTATCAGGATAGGAATGAAGACCCATATGCGATTTCTAAGGGTTTCTGGTTTGCGCACATCGGTTGGCTCTACACAAAAAATTGGCGCGCAGACGGCTCTGCGGTGCCTGACCTCTGGAAGAGTGCCATAATCCGCTCTCAACATCATCATTACATCCTCTGGTCAGGGCTCACAGGCTTTGTTGTACCGATGGTAATTTGTGCGTCTTGGGGTGATGTCTGGGGGGGCTTACTTCTCGGTGGATTTTTGCGCATTGCACTCAATCAACAATTCACATTCCTTATCAACTCGCTCTGCCACTTTGCAGGCTCACGACCTTTTTCAGATAAAATTACCGCTCGTGACAATTGGCTTACAGCCATTTTTACTTACGGTGAAGGCTACCACAATTTCCATCATACTTTTCCTGGGGACTACCGTAATGGAATTCGCTGGTATGATTTTGACATGACCAAATGGTTGATTTACGGGTTGTCGAAAATCGGTCTGGCGTGGCGTCTTCACAGGGTTTCTCCTGAACGCATTCTGCACAGTCAGGTTGCGATGCAGGAAAACACTTTGCGTAAGAAACTCTCACTTCAAAGTACATCACAAGCATTGTTAGCACAAATTCACAAGACAATTGAAACTGCAAAGGCGCAACTTACCTTCGCCTCTGAGCAATTAGCCACTATCCGTGAACAGTATGAATCGCTTAAAGCCGCCAAGAACAAAGCGATTGAACATCAAGTGGATGAACTTCGTGCAAGATTTCGTGAAGCCCAGCGTGAATGGAGATATGCATATAAACTCTGGAAAACTATGCTGAATGGTTACATGAAACTACCAACCATTTAGTTGTTTTTCATTCAGCATGAGACTTCTGTTTTAAACCAAGCGTTTGGTATGAAACATCACCTCAAAATAAACACAAGCGTAAGCATTGACCTTTCGCTTATCACTCATTTAAGTGATGGTATTGCTATTACAGATGTGAAAGCCAATCTCTTGTGGGTAAATTCCTCGTTTGAACACCTTACAGAGTATTCTCTTGAACAAGTTTTTGGGAAACCACTATTTTTCCTTTTTGGAACCTTCACCGACAAAGAGACGATTGATTGCATTCGTGAGTCTGTGCAGAATGCAGTTTCGCTATATGTGGAGGTCTTGCTCTATCGCAAAAGCGGTACTCCTTTTTGGGTTTCTCTAAATCTGACGCCTGTTAGCGAACAAGGTTCCTCTCATTTTATTGTTCTCATGCGTGATGTAACCGAGCGGAAGGAAATAGAACGCCAAATTGCTCGTCTTCAAATGAAGCTTGCTAACATGAAGTATTTAGATGGGTGGATTACTCAATGTGCTTGGGATCGAACCGTTAAGGATAAGAATGGGAACTTTATCAGTTTAGAACAATTCATTGAGCGATATACTGATGCTCGTTTCACGCACGGTATTTCCCCTGAGGCCAGCGAGCGTATAAAGAAGAAAAAGTCATAATTCCTTCTTGCTGGCTATCTTATTCTTCTAATGATATCATCTGCTGACATTTTTTCAGGTTTTTCTTCGTATTTATTCCGATAAATCGTTCGTTGTGCATCTCCGATTATTGCTTCTGATAAGTCTCCGAACCTGCTGAAGTCAACTTTTACGTCGGGATACATTCTTTCCACAACAAATTTTATGCGCGGGGTTTCTAATTTTATCGAGATTGTTCGTTCTTCTAGAATTGTGTCAGCAGATTCAAGTGGTTTTTTCTTATCGACCTCTGTCTTCTTGTCCTTGCTTTTTGCTTTTCTTTTACTTTGAGCGAATGTGTCTTCAGAGAGCAGAGTTATTGCTAAAAGTCCAACAAAGATTGTAAATACGATTTTCATGTGATTTAGCCTCCCTCGCTTTGAATCTGTTGTTGCTGTGCTTTACGCTTTTTAATAATGATATTTTTCAATTTTCTCAGTTGTTCGTCGGTTAGTTCTCCATAATAAGAATAGTAAATCGCCATTTTTAAGCCATCGCTTGTTTTGAGATCACCTGGCATTTTCACAGCAATGATGTTTCTACCTGGTTGTAGTTTAGAAGAAATTTCGTACATCACTTGCCGTGAGGTATCAATTTTGTTGTAGAGTGTGGAGTCGAAAGTAAATTGTAGTTGGTCACCCTGCAAGTCGATTAGTAACTCGTTCACATACACTTCCATTTGGTCTATGGGTAGATCTTTTGAAAGCACAAGTTGTGCTGTTCTGAATGCTCCTTTGAAATCAAACTCCTTCCTGAAATAGACATATGACGGCGTTCTTGTGATTGTAGAAGTCGACTGGGTTGCGGTATCTGCTTGAAGCGAAACTATCATACTATCGGGCTTCATTGCATTTGCAGGGTTTGACTCTTGTGCATAGTATTGTGTTTTTAGCTCCAAGACAACTCGTTTCAATGGGTTTTGTTTTCTGTATCCAGTCTTTCGTGTCGTGTCTGACCCTGATGGAGCAGATTGTTCAGGTATGGCGGGTGCCGGCGGCGTGGATGGCGCTGTAGTATCTGGTATTGACTGGGTCGGTTGTCCAGGTATCGGCACTGACGGCGGCACAGCCTGTTGAACCGGAGATGCTTCAGGCGTTTGACGCGGCGACGCCGTATCGGGTGCTGATTGAGCCGGCTGTCCAGGTACCGGCACTGACGGCGGCACAGCCTGTTGAACCGGAGATGCTTCAGGCGTTTGACGCGGCGACGCCGTATCGGGTGCTGATTGAGCCGGCTGTCCAGGCACCGGCACCGACGGCGGCACAGCCTGTTGAACCGGCGGCTGTTGAGGAATTGGAGCCTGTGGTGCCGGCACTGAAACTTTCGGTACTACAGCAGGTTTAGCAAGAGGTGTATACCAAATTGGCAATACGCTTGTTTCTCCAACGGCGAAGGTTGTATCACTTACTTTTATGATGTAGTTCAACTTGTCAGTTCCAGAATTGACTGTCACTGGTCTCCAGTTTGAGGTATTATAATCCTTTTTGAACCAGTTGAAATCATCTTCCATTGCGACTGTGTCAATGAATATCCAGTCTGCATTTGTGGAGATAATATTTTCCTTTTCAGATTCTTTTCCAAGAATTGCTGCTATCGACGGGTCAATATCGACCAGTGCTCTTAAGCTTGCGATGAAGTTATCATCTTGGTAGTCATCAAATTTGTCGTTCAGTCTAATCACCTCGCCTAAAACAACGGCGGCAACTTGGCGGCAGAGTTTCTTAATGTCATCGTAAGCCACGGCAGCATCTCCATACCAAGATTTTTCTAAATCTTCGTTATTGATTTTGTTGTAGAGTTCTATTCGTTTTTCAATGTCTAATGCACGGCGATAATAGCCCACGCCAATCTCATAGACAAAGGACATTGCACTTTTGGCAAGCTCTCGCAGTCGATCGGGTGGTGCATTTAGCCTCTTCAGTTGATTATAGGCTTCTGCATATTCCTCAAGCGAAGGCACAATAAGTTCCGTGTAGCTTTTCTGCAATGCAATCCGCATTTTTGCGGCTTTGACGCTAAAGTCTACAACGCCTTGCAGAGTAACTTTCTTTGTTTCCGCTAACTGATCTTGATATGACTTATCATACTTATCAAAGAGTTTCAGTGCTGAACGCGAAAGTGAGTCGGCTCGGTCGACAGTCACAGTTGCCAATCTCAACAGCGCCTGTTCGGAAAGCTTGACATACTCATTTTTTATTCCCAACTCTTTCGAGCGCGTTACTCCCTGCTCGTAGACTTCCATTGCTTGCCTTGCAAGTGGGCGGATATATCTTGCCGTTGCATCCACCTGTGCAGCAAGTTCAACAAGATCTCTGACATCGACAACAACAGGCTTCATCCGCTTTCTCTTGATTGTCACCACCCCTTTTTCATTGAGCAGGTCTTGGGGCACTCTAAACTTATTCTGATAAAGTAGAATACTCTTTTCCTTCATCAATCCTGCTCGATAGAACATTTCAGCAACTTTATCTCTTGCTTTCTCAACTGAACCATCAAGTGTTGCTAATATGACGTCATCGGGCACATCGGTTTCATTTTGAGTAATCCATTGCTCGACAAATGGTCGCATAGTTTCCATCACCGAGTCTGCATATGCGCCTCCCGTTCCGGGTCTAAGATATTGAGATATGAGAGCAATATATGAGGAGATTGAGTCTGAGTAGTCTTTTATTTGCTTGCGTGTTGCCTTCAAGGAATCGGGTTCTCTTTCTCTAATTTTTATGAAATCAGACTTTGCTTTGGTAAGGTTTGCAATTGTCCGATAGTAGTCATTTCCTGCTCCCCTGAAAAATTCTCCAGCCTCTTGATTCGCAAAGACTTGGTTATATAGCAATTTTTGAGGGCTAATGCTATCGCCGCGTTCGTTGCGAATTTTCTCCAGTGAGTCAGGAAAGATTTCATATTTTCTTGCCATAAGTTCAGCCGTGTAACCAGCGTTGTAAATCGCCTCGACTTGTCGGTAGCCGCCGATGCGAATCATCTGGGCTAAGTAGTTGTATAGGCCTTCCTTATACCCCAGTGCGTCTTTATTATCAAATTCAATCACCGCTTGTTGCTTTTCAACAACAGGCTCTTCTTTCTTCTTCTTTTTCGTTGTGGTTTTTGTAGTTTTTTTCTGTTTTTCGCCGCTTGCTGCAAATGCCTCTGGCTTGACAATCAACTTGACAGGCGTTTGTTTTAACTCTTTGAGCAAATTCTGGCTTAGTCGGTATAAACTCTCACTTGCCCAGAATGGATTTTGCTTTCCTTCAGGCAGCGAGTTGTTCCGAGCAACTGCTTTCTCGAATTCTGCTTGCGCACCCCTTATGTCGCCACGTTGCTGTAAGTATTCACCTCTCTTAAAATAAGCAAACACACTTTGCGGACTATTCGTGTAATTATCTGCAAATAGCCCGTATGCTTCAAAAATCCCCTGTTCTTCACCCTTCTTCTTGAATAGTTCAATACGGTTTAGCGCCACTTTATCGGAGCGATTTTGATAGGGAGTTTCTGCTCCTTGACGCATTGCCGAAATGTAGTCTGCCTGAAATCGGTTGAGATACTTATCGGTTACTCGTATGGCTTGGTCAAGGCTATCTATGCTCTGATAGATTCTGATTGCTTCATATAAATTCTCTTCTACGATGTTTATAGAATCCGAAAAAGTGTCGGCGATTTTTTCTACTGTCTGCGCCAGCGCCAATTTATTTCCAGCCTTTGAATATGCATATGCAATTCCTCTATACGCCTTTATTTTATATTTGGGATCATTCGTAGTAGAGAAGAGATCATTGTTGACTTTTACTGCGTCTTCGGTCATACCTGCAAGCACATAGTTATCAGCCGCTAAAACTGCCGCCTCATCGGCTAAACGCCAATTCCTGACTTCTCTAAATGCACGTTCATATTCTCTTCCTGCAGCGGCGTAATTTCCCCTGCTATTGTAGTATTCTGCTCTTTTAGCAATAGAGTATCCAATTTTTTCATATGCGTCTCGCCTCTGTGCTTCCCATCTCGGATCGCCTGTATTAGGTCCATAATAAACAGCCTTTGCCAACCGTTCACTCAACCCATAATCTTTCTCCACGAAATAAGCATTGTCCATCAAGTTATAGACTGTACCTGAATAAATGGTCTGAATTGGATAGTACTGAACCAACCTTGCATTCGCCTCACGATACTCTTTCAGCATCCCTTTTGCTATATAGAAGTCTGAAATTACTTTGATTAGATTGACAGAGATAGAGTCGTGCGGGTATAGGCGAATGTATAAGTCGGCTATTTTCAAAAAAAGTTTTTCTTCTTCTTTTAGGGAGTCAGGAGCTCCAGAAAATCGTGCCAGCGTGTCTAATCCAGGGGTGTAAATCGCTAATTTGTTCAACTGACAGATTGAATCAGCATAACCAAATGCTTGCTTGAGCGATTCTCTTCTGAACGAAATTATAGGCGAGAACTCATCCTCAATATCTAACCGCATGCTGTCATACGCAAAATTTGTAGCAATATCGAGATAGGCAGGAATAGCCTCTTTTATTCTACCTAACTTATAGTCCAAGATTTGCGCTCGTTGGAATTGAGCCCAGAATGCCTTCTCATCATAACGCGAGAAAAGCGATGTGTAGTTCTCGACATCTTTTACAACTTGCTCATAAAACTCTTTAGCCTTTTGAAGACGGAATGACATCGGGTAATCTAGTATGTGCATCTTATTCGCTGGCGGTTGCTCTGAACCTTCTAAAATCGCCGCTTGGTCAATTCCGTATCGGATGTTCTCAAACAATGCTTTTCTGGAGATGCTATCCGCAAAAGCCAGAATAGTGGCATCGAATCCAGATGTTCTCACACTTTGCTCTTCAAACGGCAAAATTTTCCCGGCATTCGCTGCATCAATTCGTCGCTGTAAGTCTTTGAACCAGGCACTATTGCGCCCATACCGATAAAATAAATTTTTTCGCTCTTCATATAGTGTCGTTTCCAGTTCTTCTAACTCTTTTCCAAGTTTTTCACCATTCCTTGCTAACAAGTCTAACTGGCTGATGACCTTGTAGGCAATAAGTGGCGCACGTTCATAGTTCGGGTAGCGATGTAGAAGCGTCATGTAAACTTCGTTAATTTTTTCAGGTGGTTGTAGTGAGCGCTCATAACTTTCTCCGAGCATTTCATAGACAAGAGGGGCATAGCGCTTCCTTGGCATTGAGCCGAAATAATTGTCAAGTAAAGCAATCGCTGTTTTATCTCTATCAATCTGATCCTGAATTTTGACGAAGCAGGCAACAATATACTCCATTGCTTCATCCTTCATGTCGGTTCGAACATAATCAGGTAGTATTCCGCCTTCAAATATCTCTTCAGCTTTCTCAATTTCATCAATAAGTTGTGTGAAGTATACGATTGCTTGTGGGTATTCGGTCAGTCGGTAATAAGACCACCCTAATTTATAGAGCGCTTGGTTGAAATATTCAGAACGTTCCCCTTTTTTAGCAATCAGGTCTATTACTTTTTGAAAGTAAGGTATTGCATCTCTCGTTGATTTTGGCTGATTGCGTCGTGAGCTAAAGTAATATTCACCAGTCAGCATATAGGCATCAACAACATATCGACTGTCAGGGAATCTTCGGATAATTTGTCCTAAAACTGCGATAGCCTCGCGTCTTTTATCTTCTACTTCTCTTCTTTCCCAACGTTTAGCACCTAGCATGTTCCGCTCATATTGGTAAGTGCGTAATGCCGCATAGTCACCGTACCGTTCTCCAAGTATAAATGCTTTTCCATAGAGCGCATCAGCCACATAGGGACTTTGAGGCATATCATTGATGATACGGTCGTAGAGCGCAATAACTTCATCCAACTTCGGGTCTGGCGGTACTGGGGCACTGTCAGGTAGTTTAGGCTTTGTGTTCTCATCCATGCCTGCTGCAACCCATTCATCCATCTGTTTGAGGTAGGTTTTATATTCCTCTGAATTTTGAAACACTGCCAACGCACTATCATATGGAGCACGCTTAGCATAGTATTCTTCTGTTACTTTTTCATAGTAGAGATCAGCATATCTTATAGCAATTTCATCGGCAACCTTGCTGTCAGGAAAGACTTTTAGGAACTGTTCTGCAACATCGCAACTTGTCTGTGTAATTTTCTGCTTACGTTCTCGGGTTTTTTCTAGTTTTTTTTCATATTCACGCAGTATCAATTGAATCTGGCGTGTCGTGAATGAAGAAAAAATATTATCCGTCTCGAGATGCCCTGTTTTTGCACGCATAACATCTCTTGGCACAAGGCGCGAAGTAGAAAGAGCAATTTGCTCACTGCTTATTACAGCAGCACTATCAATTTCTTGTTTTTGCTCTTTTGCCACTATTTTTGAGTATAAACCTATGCAGAGTATCAGAATAGCACAGCAGTAGTTCATATTGTAGCAATTGAGTTTCAACATGCCGCTTTCTTTCTTTTGTTAGAGCTGTTCAAACATAACAAAAGGGAAGGTATAATTATACCCTCCCTGGCTCATTAACTCTTTTCTAAAATAAAAATATCATTCCATTTCTCTGAAGTCGTATGGTATGTCAACACTTTGATTTACCTTTTGCGGAATCGCTGAAAATCTCATTCGTTTCATTTTTGCAATGACGCATCGGTTCAGGCTTTCATTTCTTATTGTAGAAGCTGCAACTTGTGCATTTGTAACGGCACCATCTGGCGCGATGATGATGCGGACTGTCATCTTCCCCTTTGCCTCTGTGTTACCTCGTGCAGCAGCGTAGCACTCTTCAATTGCGCCTTGATTTTTATCAACAACCTTTTGGATTTCTGAAGCTGGACGTAGTCCAGTTTGTGTCTTCAAGTTCTGTGCTCGCACTGCCAGACGCAGTCCACGGCCTCCGATACCCGTTCCACGGCCTGCACCTCCACCAAGTCCCGTCCCGCGTCCAGCACTGCCTAGCCCAGCACCGCCACCGGGGCCAAAGCCAACTTCACCGCCCCCAAGTCCACCAACACCTCCAAGTCCAATTCCTGCTAGACCCGTTAGTCCTCCACCTGCCCCTATGCTACCAAGCAATCCTTCTCCGGTGCCCGTTGCCCCAGCCGTTGGCGTCGGTAAGCCTTCTGCCTGACTGAACAATCCTTCCAAGGCTGCTCCGAGTGCACTCTCTACTGCGGCGGCTGCTTCAGCAGAAGCTTCTCCTCGTGCCTCGGCACTGGCGGTTAGTGCCGCTTCTGCCCCCCCTCCTCCTTCATCGGTTACCACTTCTTGCTGCCTGACATCGGGCGGTGGCGGCGGTTCAATATTTTGCACCTCTAACGCTACCAACTTCTTCTTCTTCACCACCTCTACTTCATCGCCTCCTTCTATCGCTTGTTTGATAAAATAGATTGCCAACAGCAGTATGAAAAAAGAGGTTGCAATGATCTGCCCGATCAGGAGACGTTTCTGCATCTCTTTGCGGATTTTGTATGCAAAAGGCTCTTCTGCATACCACCGCATTTCAATTTGAGCACCCAGTTCTCTTGTGCGTGTCTTCATTGTAATTATCCTCCGATTTTATTGAGGTTGCGCACCACCCGCACTCCTTTCCAGTTCATCAATTTTGGCCATTTCTTCGGGCTTCATTTCCGTTGTTGCCCACTTTTGAACACCGCCGCGAAAAACTTCATCCAGTGCGTTAATCATGGCATCATACAAACTTTCTCTATGAATTTTCACAACAGTAACAACCTCCGATTTCGTCTTATTTTCAGGGTCATTTAGCACTTGCTGGCGAACTTGTTGAACATATTTTTCGATTTCTTCCAAAGGGACACGTTTTGGCGGATTTGAAGGACCTTCTAAACCTCGGTGAATGTAGACATTGCCGCTTTTGGCAATCTGAACGGTCATTACGAAGTTCGGATTAACTGGCACCGGTTTAGCATTTGCACTTTCCTTTGGAAGCCCCATCAGAAACACATTCGGCTTATTAAACGAAGTGGTTACCATAAAAAACATCAACAAGAGAAGTGCAATGTCTACCATTGGGGCAAGGTCGACATGAGAAGTTTCATCACTTTTCTCGTTATATTTTTTGATTTTTCGCGCCTGCGCATTCGTTTTTCCTTCACGCATTTCCTTCTTAACGCGGCGCCCTTTTTCTTCTGATGTTTTCATTGCCTTTAAAATTTGTGATTTTTCTGATGAGTTTTCAGTTTATTTTTCCATCATCGTTACCATTTGCACTTGCTCAAACCGCACATCCTTCATGACGGTCATAATCTTGTAGATAACATTGAACTTAACGGCTTTATCTGCCTTCAAGACAATGGTTTGTTTTGGGTCTGCAGTTCGTGCCAGTAACAGAACCTCCCGTAAGTCCTTCATCACTTTTTCTAATTCAGCAGGGTCATTTGGATTTTCCATTCTACCAATTTCCACTCCTTCGGTGCTTTGAGCCGCTGCCATGCCGTATTTGTCTGAAAGTGCCGACACCCGCGTGTTGTATTCATCCATATAGACGCGAATTCGATTCTCCTTTGTGCTGTCGCCGACTGTGACAACGATGTATTGTTTAACAGGTTCCAACAGAGAAGATGAAGATCTTGGCGTTTCAACTTTCAAGACTTCTTGTGGCGAAAAAGTTGTTGTCATCATAAAGAAGGTTAGGAGCAAGAAGGCGATATCAACCAGCGGAGCAAGGTCAATCGCTTCTTCTCCTCCGTGCATAAAGAATCCAAAGAAGTTCATATGCCTCTTCAGTGTTTTGATTGTGGAATTTTCGAGGGAGAGGAGTTTTCCTCCCCCTTTCTTTCGCTCGGCTTATTGAGCCCGTTCGCGCTCTGCAATCAAGTTTCTGCGAGAAATTGTCAGCGTTTGAATTACTTCGAAAGCCGCTTCATCAATAAAGTAAGTGAAGTTATCGATTTCGGCTTTGAAGTAGTTATACATCGTTGTGCCTAAAATCGCGGTGAAGAGTCCGCCAGCTGTGTTGTAAAGGGCTTCAGAAATTGCGCCTGAAAGGGCTGTTGGGTCAGGTGTTCCACCGGCTTTTGAAATTTCCGCAAAGGCGCGAATCATTCCGACCGTTGTTCCCAAGAGCCCAATGAGGGTTGCAATAGTCGCGATGGTTTTGATTGGAGTCAGGTTCGTCTCGAATTGAGCAGACTCAAAATTTGCCGCTTCATCAATTGCTTTTTGGACTTCTTGAATCTTGGCGTTGAAACGCGGCTCTACTTCATCCAGCGAGCGATACCGCTCAAGCCCGCTTGCAATTGAGGAGGCAATTGCGCTTCCATGTTTTTCACACTCTTGCAACGCTTCGTTGATCGCTCCTTTTTCCAAGTACTTCTTTACATCTTGCATCAACTTATCGAACTTTCCTTTACCACGCGCCTTGTTGTAAGAAATCACACGTTCAGTAACGACGACAATTAGTACCATCATAGAGGCCATGAGTGTACCGACAATCGGCCCGCCTTCGTAAAAATTGTGGAGCAGTGTGCCTTTGGGTGCTGGTGCAAACACAAAGAAATAAATCGCATAAGAGATGATGAACGATATGATAATCACAGTCCACAGAAAGAGCTTGTTGTTTCCTTTCATGATGATGCCTCCGATTGAGTTTAGTTGCTTTGTTTGTTAGAAAATTTTGGTGATAAACTTTTGTCTGATCTTGCGAAGCGTTGCAAATATACACTTTTTTATGGCACTTGCACGCTTTTTTGCTCTTTTAGGTTAGACAGTTTTAGGTAATCTGTGCCGATGAAAAATGCCTTTCGGAAGTCTCTGATGTTCGAATCAAATTCTTGTTGAAGGAGGTCGGCCCGTGTAATCGGTGGTCTTGTCTCCCCTGTTAGCTCCAAGTCGATTTGGTTCAAATAGAACTCCAGCTGTCCGATTTTTCGCTTGATGGCATTTCTTAATGCACCAACGATGCGCTCGTAATTTGCAATTTGGACTCTGCTCTTCTGAATCTCGTTATACATTAGGCTGTTCAGTGCGTATTGTGCCGATATTCCTGTGCGTTCAATCACGCGCGTTCCGAAAAATTCTCGTTGAGCCAAAATCGTTTCAACTGAGTTGGCTTGGTTCTTCTGAAGGTTAGCATTGTCAATATAAAATGCATTGAGCAACATTTTGCGAGGATCGTTGCCAGTTACGGCAGTTTGCATTGCCTTCAGTTGTTTATCGGCACGTAGATATTCTTCGCGGGCAACCTTCTTGTAGAACTCAATGTCGCGTTGGTAGTCAGCCTTTTCTCCTGCAATCAATGTTGGAGCATGTTTTGCAAACAGATGTTGTTCGTCGGAGAGCGTTTGTACACTCATCTTGAGCAGTTTTTCTACGGCCAGTTGTGTTTTTTCAGCCGCTTGTGCCAGATCCTTGAAGGTTGCAGGTATTGCACTTCTGACTTGTTTAATCTCCTCGAGACGATTTCGTAACAAGGTTTTTCGCTCTTCGGGCAGAAGCGATTTTTTCGCTCTTTCAATTGTTGCGCGGTCTAAGACCAGTAATTTCAACACACTCTCTTGAAGTGTGCTTAACTTTGCTCCAAGTTGAACTTCGGTCGGATTGTTTGAAGTGGAAACAACGGCCTCTGTGAGTGTCTTTTGTTGTCTTAGAACGCTTCTTTGCTCCATGAATTTATCTGCAAAGTCAAATGCCATCATGCCGTTGTAGACGAAGTCGTACTCCTTCATAATCATGTCTGCATCGGTCGGGTCTTTGATATGCTTCATGTATCCAGAGAGAAACATTACCTCGTAGAGATTGTCAGAGGTTCGGAAATCGCGTGCATATTGGTCAATGTCTTTTTCAACTTCCCGTTGTCGATTTTGTCGGAACTTTGCCCAAAGCGCACCTGCGCGTGCGATATCTTTGCCCACGTATCCTCTCTCAACTTTTTCAAACAGTTCTTCGGCCTTGGCATACTCGAGCTGTGCGAATTTTCTGTAGAGGTTGTATCGTGCTTGTGTTGCTTGGCTTCGTAGGTTAGCCAGTGTTTCCTTTATTCGTCTGATGCGTTCCGATGTAATTCGTCCTTCTTTTTGAAGCAACTCAATTTCGTCTTGGATTTTCGACAAATCTACTTCGGCTTTATCTAATTCAGAGCCTCTATTTTGCAGTTCATATGTGAGCCGTTGAAAATCGCGTTCTGAAATAGCTAGTTCAATCAATTCCGAACTCAATTGGTTGGCAATCCTTTCAATGACTTTATCTTGGTTATCGATTTGCTCTAAAATCTTTGCTAATTGTCGGTCATATATTGAGGCTTGCCTTGAGCGCACGTAGCGTCTGAACTCGGCTCGCAGTGTGGAATCGGCTTGTTGTCGTTTTTCTTTGTCCTCACTTAAAATCTTTCTTGCCTCTTGCATTAGGCGGTTTGCTTTGGTGTAAGCGATGTTTCCAAGCTGAAGGTAGGCGGCGTTTTGAACGTAACTTTGCCTTTCAAATAAACCTTGACTTCGAGAGACAATTTTTCCGAAGGCGCTTACGCTTTGGTCTAAATTTTGGAGCTCGAGATGTGCCAGCCCTTTGATATAATCAGCCTCATCACGCATAGGCGAATCTTCGGGCACTTCTCTTGCCCAATCAATTGCGCTTTCATATTGCTTGTTACGATAAGCCACCGCAGCCGCTAACACACGAATTCTATCGATATACTGGTCATTTTGCTTGAAATAGGGCTTGAATCGCTCTAAATCGGCTTGAAACTGTTTTATGTCGTTGTAGGCATAACTCATAAAGAGAACACGATACATTGCTCGCGTTCTATACGGTGCGCTTTTAGCCACCTTCAGATTCGCCAGTTTTGGATTTCTTTGTCGCTCGGCCTGCACTTCGGCATACTTGGCGCGTAGCTTTGTTAGCCTTGTGTTGACTTGTTCAATTTCTTCATCAAGTATTTGTATTTGCTTATCAATCTGGCGAATGGTGTAGCCAGCCTGCTCGGTATTGGGTTGGGCTTTTGCAGCGGTTAGGAGCGCTTGATATCGTCGCTTGATAATCTCCATTGAGTCTCTTTGGGCACTCAAGTCCGATTCAAGTTTTTTGATTTCGCTCTCGGTTTTGTCAAAGTAATTCATCTCTGCATATTCGGGCAACGCATATTTCGCAAACAGCTGCTCATACAAGTTTCTTGCTTCATTGTAGTAGCCGAGTCCAAAGTTTGCTTCAGCGCGGTAATAAATCAGATCTTCAACCTCTCCGTATTCGTTTTTGTAGGCTTCGTAAAGGTCGTTGAAGTACAGCAGGGCTGTACCATAATCCTTGCGGTTGTAGGCATCTACTGCCGAAGATAATTCAATCCAGTACAGGCGTCTTTTGGCGTTATCATCCAAGATTTCCAGCAATGCTTTTCTCATCGCCTTGTATTCATTGCTGATGGCGTAAAAGCGGGCGAATTGTACAAACCGCTCATACTCATACTTGTTTGCGAAGTTGTAGAAGGATTTGTTGTTGCCCTGATAGCCAAAGTCTTGAATGTTCAGACGAGAATAGTCACGAAGCAGCAGTGCTAAGCGTTTTTTTCCTTCGAACATGTAACGCTCGATTGCTTCACGTGCGTCTTCCCTTTTGCGGCGCTGTTCATCTAAGAGTTGTCTAATTTCCGTTGATAATTTCTCGAGAGCTTTGATTTCTTCTTCGGCGAGTTTGAGCCGTTCTGCCGTAGCGCGTGCTGTTGGATTACGCTCGAGCTCTTCTTTACTAGCTCTGGGTGTTTCTCGTCCAAGCTGCTCAAATGCTCTTCGTGTGGAATCCAGTTGGCTTTTCAGTCGGGCGTCTACTCTCTCGAGGCTATCAATATCGACGGTCTGCTTGAGTTTCTTATCAATCTCCATCAGGATTATGCGCTCTTCCTGTGGGGTAAATTTATGTCGCACAGGAAATCGCCTTGTCTCATTGACTACAAGTTCAATGTTGGTTGCAAGCAAATTGAGATAGCGTTCTTTGCGCAACAAATCGGTAATGTATTGCCTATCTGACAGGAATAGGGTATCGGTCGGCAGTGGCAGATTCGAATACACGTCTTGGGCACGCGTTGAGAGCGGTGTAAGCGCAATCAGCAGCAGACAGGGTATTCTGAAATAGCGATTCTTCAAGTGCTGTGAGATGTTTTGTTGTGAAAGCTAATTGTCAAAAGATATTACATCGGCACCGTTCAATAAGTCAGCTTCAGCGATTCGGCGAGGTTGGTTTGCATTCGCACTCGGCAATATAAGGGTTTAGTCCCGAAAAAAAAACTTTAAACCTGTGCCGTTTCTAATCGTGCAAGGCTCTTCTGCCGTTCCAAGAATCGTTCTGCGTCAATGGCCGCCATGCAACCTGTGCCTGCGGCAGTAACGGCTTGGCGATAAACGCTATCTTGGATATCGCCGCAAGCAAACACGCCTGGAACGCTTGTTTCGGTAGAACTTTTTTTCGTAACGATATAACCATTTTCATCCAGTTCCAACTGTCCTTTGAACAACGTCGAGTTTGGTGTATGCCCAATAGCAATAAACACGCCGTCGCATTGGATTTCCGACTGCTCGCCTGTTTTCACATTCTTGATGCGTATGCCTGTTACAACCTTCCCATTGCCTAAAATTTCATCTACGACAACATTTGTCACAAACTTGATTTTGGGGTTGGCTTTGGCTCGCTCGAGCATAATTTTTGACGCTCGGAACTCTTCTCGCCGATGCAGAATGGTAACTTGTGTGGCATACTTGGTCAAGAAGATGGCTTCTTCCATTGCGCTATCGCCGCCGCCGACCACCACGACCTGCTTGCCCTTGTAGAAGAACCCATCGCATGTGGCACACGCCGAAACACCATAGCCCATGTATCTCTTTTCCGATTCCAGCCCCAACAGTCGTGCCGATGCGCCCGTAGCTACAATTAGTGTTTCCGCCAAGATGATTTTCTTCTCATCAACCGTTACTTTGAACGGCCGCTGCGACAAGTCAACCGAGGTTACGGTTCCGTAAAGATACTTAGTTCCGAAGCGTTTAGCTTGCTCGCGCATATCGTCCATCAACTTTGGCCCTAAAATTCCGTGCGGAAAGCCAGGAAAGTTTTCAACTTCGGTTGTAATGGTTAATTGCCCGCCGGGTTGAGCCCCTTCGATGACAAGCGGGTTCAAGTTAGCACGCGCGGCGTAAATCGCCGCCGTCAATCCTGCTGGCCCAGAGCCGATGATGACCACTTCGTAATGTTCGTAATGATTTACTTCTGACATCTTACTTTCGTTGAAGTTAAGCTGCATGAGAAGATAAAAAAGTTTTCAAAATCGAGCTCCTTTACTTGGTTCAGTGCTATTCATTAAATCGTGATGGTGTAGAAGAGGAGCAAGGTATGCTCGATTCGGTCGGTATATCATAGTTCAGAGCAAGTCCGTAGTTCTTCCAAAGCCTCACCGTGAGTTCGGGCCGGAATCGGAAGCGCAAGGCTGAAATCATTTCAACGAAGAAGTCGTCGAGAGCGCGCCGTGTTAAGTGTTTGACACGAAAGCGCCAGCTCAATGGCACTGCGCCTACTTGTGTTTCGCGCAAGTGTTGCACCGCCAGAATGTTAACGGAATTGCGCGATACCCAAAGGCTAAGCACGATGGTTTGAAACTGTGCGATGTTCTGTGTAAAGCATATCTGTGCAAAAGCCTGCACTGTGAAAGGTCCTTTGTCGAAGCGCAAGATCACCATTTCAGATGTCCAACTGACTATGTCGCGTCCTCTACCGATTGTGCCTTTTGGGCTTGTGTGGAAAAGCACAAAGCGGATGAAAGGCCGTTTCATAGAGACCCTGCTTTTTAAGTTATTCAAAACACAAAGGGAGTATTGTTCCGTTTGTTACGGTTTCTTTGATATATTTGGTTTTTGAACTTGAATTTTCCTCGAGAATGATAGAGAGCATGACGGGCTTTGGGCGCGGCGAGTATGCCGAGTTCGGGCTTCGTGCGGTAGCGGAGATTCGTTCCGTTAATAGTCGTTTTATTGAGATTTCTGTCAAATTACCCCGCCAACTTAGCGCTTTCGAGTTAGAAGCACGCGAGTTGATTCGGAAGTCTTTGCAACGTGGTAAAATTTCTGCTGTGGTGCAGTTGGAGTATGAAAACCAGCTGAACGTTCCGATTCGCATTAAGCCTGAGAGGGTTAAGGCTTACATGGCGATGCTTTCTGACTTGCGGGCAATTTCTGGCCTTGACGAGCCGATTCGGCTTGATCATCTTTTGAAGTTTCCGGAAATTTTTGAAGTTCCGACTGACGACAGTAGCCAGTTAGAGCGGGAGTGGAAGGTCATTAGCCATGCCCTTCAAGCGGCGATTGTTTCGCTTCGGGAGATGCGGCGCAAAGAGGGCGAGCAATTGACCGTTGACTTCAAGGCACGCATTGCCGCCATCAACCAAGTTCTGAACGAGATTGAAGCCATTTCCCACGCCTCTCTGGCTACAACGAAAGAGAAATTGCGACAAAAAGTGCGCGAGCTTTTAAGCGACGAGACACTGGCAAAGGAGCGTCTGGAGATGGAAATCGTTCTGCTGGCGGATAAGCTCGACATTACCGAAGAATGCGTCCGGTTCAGAAGTCATAACAGGTTTTTCTTGGAAGCCTTAGATTCTGGTGAGCCTGCAGGGCGCAAACTCAACTTTATCTTGCAGGAACAAAGCCGCGAAGCCAATACGATTGCGTCTAAATCGCAAAATGCGGACATTTCCCAAAAAAGTGTCTTCATTAAAGAAGAGCTTGAGAAGATTCGCGAGCAGGTTCAAAATATCGAGTAACTTTTCTGCACGGGCATGCCGACCACTCCGGGCAAACTTATTGTTTTTACTGCGCCTTCGGGAACAGGGAAGTCTACGATTGCCAAAGCGATTTTAGCCGAGATACCGACGCTCAAATTTTCGGTCTCTGCTACCACGCGCGAAAAGCGTGAAGGCGAGGAGCACGGTCGTGAGTATTTTTTTCTCTCTCGAGAAGCCTTCGAGGCCGAAATTGCTAAACACGGATTTATAGAGTATTCTCAACACTTTGGCAACTACTATGGCACACTTAAATCTGAAGCCGAAAAGATTCTAAATAGCGGCTATCACTTGCTTTTGGACTTGGATGTTGACGGAGCCCTGAACATTAAAAAGCAATACGGCAATCGTGCGCTGCTTTTGTTTATTAAGCCGCCAAGCCTTGACGTGTTGAAAGAGCGCCTGATGAAGCGCAAAACGGAATCTCCTGAAAAAATGTTAATTCGGCTTGCACGTGCCGATTACGAACTCTCGCTAGCCGACCAGTTTGATGTGTGTGTTGTTAATGATGACTTGCACCGGGCTACTGCGGAGGTCAAACAAATTATTCAAAACTTTCTCAACTCTTAAAGCCTGCTCTACTCTATGCCAATCAAACCTGTTGATTTTGAAAAGCTCAAACATCAATCGTCGAACATTTACGAGATTACGGTTGCGATGTCGCAGCGCGCCAAAGAGATTAACGAGCAATTGCGCGCCGAATTAGAGGAGAAACTTGCTCCGTTCAAGATGAAAGCACGCAACCCTGCTAATGAAGCTGAAGCCGACCGCGTCTTTCCAGAGCAAGTCAGCATCAGCGTCCGCTATGAAAAAATGCCTAAACCTACTATCGTAGCGATTGAGGAGTATTCAGAGAAGAAATATACCTTTGAGTATCGCGACCTTCGCGAGAGTGGACGCAAATCCAAAACCTAATGTTCTCATATGCTCAAACTGACGGGCATCAGCCAAATCACATTGCGCGTCAATGACTTGCGCAAGTCAGAAGAGTTTTACATGAAAATTCTTGGCTTTCGCTTGCATCACCGTCTTGGCATCAACATGACTTACCTTGAAGCCGCAGGCGACTTGCTGGTGCTTGTCAAGGCTGAAACTCCTGCGCAAAGCGACCGAGATTTTCATTTAGACCACTTCGGTCTGCGACTTGCTACCGATGAAGAAGTGGATGCGGCTTATGCTTACCTGAAAGAAATGCAAGTGCATTTGCTCACATCACCAGCAAATCGCCGCGACGGGCGTGCCTTTTTCTTGCAAGATCCTGACGGCAATGTGGTTGAGATTTATTCATCGACGGGCGAAGTTTTCCCGACCGACGATACCAACCCAGACCAGCCTTCTTCACGGCGACGCGGTCGAAAGGCTAAGGCCGACACTGTTAAGCCCGAACGTCCTGCTGTTCCGAAGCGCAGGCGCAGTCGTAAATAATTACATTTCATCTTTAACCTTTTCAATTCACTTGCGCTATGCCTGCATATTCCGCACTTGAATCGGTTATGCCTGTTGCAATGTCACATCTTCCGCCTCATCGCACGGTTCGCCCGCCTATGTTTGCTGGCGAACTCTATCCTGCTGATGCTTTGACTTTGCAGACTCAAATTGATGAGGCGCTTGCCCAAGCCAATCAGAATTCCCAGACGCCACGAATTCCCTACATACGCACGCTTCTTGTGCCCTATGAGCACTATAAGCACGTGCTACCGATTTTAGCCGAAATCTACCGCCATGTTGAGTTAGCACGATACGAGTTCATCGTCTTTGTTGCGCCTACTGTTGACAAGTTCAACCGTCTGGTGATTTCAGGCTATGGCTACTTTGGCACTCCGCTCGGCAATGTTGAACTTAGTGACTATGTGCGCAATGAGCTCTGCGATGAAGATGATGACTTTTTCATCTCCGAATTAGGACTGCCCAAAGGTTCTTCGATTGAAATTCAACTTCCGCTCTTGCAGCGCACGATTGGCCAGCATCATCCGCTCCGCATTGTTCCGTTACTTATTGGCAATCAAACAGTTGACCTTTGCAACGAAGCGGCCAGTGCTCTGTCGGAAATTCTAACCTCCAAAAATGCTCTTGTGATTGCTGTCAATAATTTCAATCTCTCGGCTGAAAACTCGTCTCTCATAGAAGAATTTCTGTCGGGAATGCGCGCACAAGATTATAGTCAATTGATGCGCATGGCGGTGATACATAGTGATCGACTGGGTTCAGGTCTGGGCGCATGGGCTATTGCCGCTCGAGTTTCTCACTCACTTGGAGCGCGTCGATTTCACTTGCTTGCACAACAGGCTAATGCTGAAGTGGGAAAGGTGTTCGTTTCTGCATGCTATGCGCAGCAATAGCACGGGGCTTGCCTGTTTTCGTGCTTAAATACCCAAACGATTGGCTAAGAGCGCAAGCGTGCGGTCAACCGTATTATCGGTTCGGATTTCGCTGAACGGGATTGCGTATTCTTTGCCTGCTAGGACTGCTGGCATCAATTGCGTTTTTCCTTCTTGAACAAGTTCTGTGAGTTTTCGTGCCATGCGTTGAGCCAGTGTCATGTCCATGTTGTTAGGTCGTGCGCCGCGCACATCGCGTGAGAAGCCCTCACAAATGACACGCTGTTTGGTTTCCAACCCTGCAGCTTTTAGTTCTTCGTAGAGATATTCTGCCGCATTGAGCGTGCATCCTTTCGCTTTTCGTTCTTTGGCTTTGTAGCCTTCGGCAACGACAATCACTGTCGATGAACGATTCTTCAAGGCTCTGGCAATATCAGCGGGATTGTAGTTCGTTGATGGCAAGACGGCCAAGTGTGCGCCCGCCCCCAAGCACGAGTGAAGCGCATGAAATCCACTTGAGGCACCCATCATCTCAATGATGTAGCAACGGTGGTGCGTGCGCGCATCTGCCATGTAGCATCGAATTTTTTCGGCTCCAACTTCCACGCCAGTGTGCTGACCGATACACTCTGTTCCAGACACATCGCTATCAATTGTTACAGGAATGAAGAAAACTTGAATCTCTTTTGGGAGCAACTTTGCAAGCGCCTTGATGCCTTCGAGTGTGCCATTGCCGCCAATTCCGACAAGCACTTTGACTTTTTTTTGGATGATATTTTCAGCGGCACGGTGCTGATTTTCAGGCAACATGAATTCCTTGTAGCGTTCTGTTCGAAAATCAGCTCCACGCGCCTCACGCAACGGTGGCGCAAAAATAACGCCGTGAATGTGCTCAATCTGCCGATAGAGCGCAAAGCTATAGACCAGACAACGGAAGTCATCGCGCTTGCCGCTAACCAGCGACTTAAAGCCTTCGGCCGCTACAAAGACACGCCGCCCAGCCGATTCCAAATACTCGGTCAGATAGGCAGTTACAGAATTGTAGCCCGGCGCACAGCCACCATCTTGCACTAAGAGCACATCCATCTCGCTATAAAGCCGATGTTCTTCGTGTTCGCTCGAACTGGCCAGTCGCGAGAGTAACTTGTAGACTTTCAAGCAGATTTCCTGTGGAACCAGCGCTGGGTTCTCCAAATCCTTGTTGGTAATTCTCAACAAGACACTTGGCTCTTCTGCCCAAACTGTTGCCGTGCGGGGCATGCCATCAATCAAACGGCGCTCGCCTAATACATCACGCGAGTGGTAATAGCCCGTAATGTAACCTTTCTTCTCAAATGCTAATCGCCCACTTTGCACAATATAGGCACATCCGCTCGGGTCGCCTGCAGTAAAGACCAATTCACTTGCCCTGTATTCGAATGGGGTCAAAATGTTCGCAATCACTCTTGCTTCTGACTCATGGAGTTCATTGAACGGATACACATTCTTGAGAAACTCGACTATGGCTTCTGGATTCCGTGTGAGCTCTTCTGGCATTGGAGAGCATTGGCTGATTTTCGCAGTTATTACTTGTTCAAAGATACAGCAACGCACTGAATTCACAACTTACAGCCTGCGCTATGCTGGTCTATAAAGCGAGGGGCACTTTTGATAAAGATTTTCTAAATTCCCTTGCAAATTCTTTTCAAAAATATCAATGGTTATGTGGAAACCTGTTCAAGAATTTTTTAGAACCCGTCTTGCCTCGAGCATTTGGCTTACGGCGCTTCTGTTTGCACCTATTATTACCATCTTTTCGTTTTTGCTTTCGCGCTTTGCTGTTCTTGAAAACCTCGAGCTTAAAGCCCTTGACATTCGCTTTAATTCTCGTCCGATAGATACGACTTTCAAACAGACATCGCAGGTTGTTCTGATTCCTGTCAATGACCAAGCACAGAAAGTTATTAAGCCCTTTCCATGGCCTCGTGATTATCACGCACGCATTATTCGCAATTTGACACGGGCTGGGGCAAAGGTGGTTGCGTTTGACTTTGTCTTCGATGATATTGACCGTTCAGGCGGCGATGAAGAGTTTCGCCGAGCATCTGCTGAATGTCAAAATGTTGTTGTGGCCGGCCGTGAACCCACAGAATACACCGAAGAGTCTAAGGTTGAATACAAATCTGTTGAGAAGGCAAACTACCTGACCATCTTCGACGGCACGCCTGGTGCACATGTCGGCAATGTCAATGTTCGCCAAGATAATGATGGTGTGCTTCGGCGCTATCATCCTGTCAGTGCTGATGTGTTGGGTCGTCCCTTCCTCTCTTTCGCTTACGCTATCCTCAAACTTTACTATGGAACGGACGACTCCATTGCTTTCGATGGCCAGTATTTCATTTTCGCTGGGAAAAAAATTCCCAGCTACGATGGCGAATCTATCTTGCTCAACCCATATGGTCCCAGCCATTCCTTTTTAGAGATTTCAGCCGACAATATCCTCGATGATCACGAGTTTGTCACGAAAGCTGAAGAGGAACTCTTCTATGCGGCACTGCGCGACCATAGGGTTTACGAAAAACTCAACCTTGACTCGGCCACTGTTGCACAAAATGAGGCCTTGCGCACACAACTGATGATGCAAGCCGAATTGCGAGAACTTTGGTCGATAGATATCTTTGAAGACTCACTCGCTGGCATTCAAGACCTTGTGAAAGGTAAAATTTGCATTGTCGGCCCGATGTTCCCCGAAGCCAAAGATGATTTTCCAATGTCTATGTGGACAAACGGTCGCCCTGACCAAAACAAGATGTATGGCATGGAGGCACACGCTATTGCGGTTCAAAACTTTATTGATGGGAAGTTCATTGAGCGTGCGAATCTTACTTTCTTGCTTGGTTTAATGTTTCTTGTCAGTTTTCTGGTGTTTGGCATCTCGGTCTGGCTCAAGCGCATCAGGTTTCAGAATCAAACGGTTTTGTTTGTGCTGACCTGTGTTGCGGCCACGGCGGTGTTTGTCAATGTGCTTGTGCTAATCCTCTACATCAGTGATATTTCCCCACTTGATTATCTGCTTTCACAATCGCTTTTCACGATGATTCTCATGGCTGTTGTGCTGTTGGGGCTTGGTGTTTTCGTGGCTTTTCTGCTCAAACAAGCCAGTGCTATGCAGGAATTTACGACAGAAGTTATGGCCGTTCTGACCAGCATTATGTTCTTTGTTGCCTTGAACGAGTATGCTGAATACCTCTTTGTCGAAGAGCGCATTTTAGTTGCTATTGTGCCGATTGCTATTGCCGTTGCGGTCTCCTATGGGGGTAGTATCCTTTATCAATACTTTACCGAGTCGCGCCAAAAGAAGATGATTAAGAGTTTCTTCAACACCTATGTGCCGCCTGTGTTGGTTGAGCAAATGATTCAGAATCCCGACTTGTTCAAACTTGGGGGTGAGCGCCGTGAGCTGACTATGTTTTTCAGCGATGTTAAAGGTTTCACCAACATTTCTGAAAGTTTCAAGGATGAGCCTGAACGCCTCACGGAGTTGATGAACGAATACCTTAGCGCCATGACCGATATTGTCTTCAAATACGGGGGTACGCTGGATAAATATATCGGTGATGCCGTGGTGGCGTTCTGGAATGCTCCGCTTCCTGTCGAGGACCATGCGCTCAAAGCTTGCTACGCCGCCATCGAGATGCAGGAAAAACTTAAAGCTATGCGTCCTATCTGGAAGGCGAAATATGGACATGAGATTTATTCACGCATGGGAATCAATACTGCGCCTGTTATTGTCGGCAACATGGGTTCGCAAGGACGGTTTGCCTACACGGCAATGGGCGATGGCATGAACCTTGCTTCTCGACTCGAAGCGGCAAACAAAGCCTTCGGCACTTACATCCTGATTTCACAATTCACCTACGAACGTGTCAAAGAGAAATGTTTGTGCCGCTGGCTCGGCGAAATCACGGTTCAGGGCAAATCGGAACCTGTTAAAGTCTATGAACTCATTCGGCGCCGCTTGCCTGGTGAGCCTGAACCTGAACCCGCTGAAACTGCGTTTAAGGGCATTATGGCTGTTGCCAAAGAGTAGATAAGGGCTTTCAACTTTAACCTTTAACAACCTTGAAACGTCGGTCACAAACGCTTTCCGTAGATTTGTTGATTTACGGCTACAGCACGGGCATTTTCCCAATGGCGGATTCAGAGACGGGCGAAATACAATGGTATTTGCCCAAAATGCGCGCCATCATTCCGCTCGATGGCTTTCATGTGCCGCGCTCTTTGCGTCAGGTTATCAAGAAGAACTTGTTTGAGATTCGCATCAACGAAAACTTCGAAGCCGTTATGCGCGGCTGCGCTACCGATCGAGGCGACCAACGTGGCACGTGGATTTCCGAAGAGATGATTGAAGCATATTGCGAACTGCACAAGATGGGCTACGCCCATAGCGTTGAATCCTACCAAGATGGCAAATTAGTCGGTGGGCTCTATGGTGTTTCAATAGGTGGAGCGTTCTTCGGCGAGTCTATGTTCTACCGCGTCTCCAATGCGTCCAAAGTCGCGCTCTATTACCTCGTTGAGCGTCTCAAAGCCCGTCAGTTCACATTGCTCGACTCGCAGTTCATCAACGATAATGTTGCTCGCTTCGGCGCTATTGAAATTCCGCACCATCAATACCTTCATATGCTTAAAGACGCCTTGAAAACTCGAACCTCTTTTGTTTAGTACTCCAGTTTCGCAACCCTAGACCAAATTTAACTCACACTTCAGTATGTGGTTTGTTTGCTTCTTTTTTATTGTGTTTTTTTTATCAGAGGCGCGTGCGCAACGCATCATGCCCAACCTTGATTTGCCCCCTGAAACGGCCTATGACCCTGATCGTCCACCGCCCTCGTTCCACAGGTATAATCGAGAGCGACTGCGTTCTATGCTTCCTGACAGTTCTATTGCGATTTTCTTTGCTAACGATTTGAAAGTGCGCAACAACGATGTGGATTACCTGTTCCGCCAATCTAATTCCATGCTTTACCTTACGGGGTTGTATGAAGAACCTAATGCGGCGCTCATTCTCTCCAAGTTTCCCATGCCGTTTGGCAACACTTCAACCACAGAACTGATGTTTGTTCAGCCGCGCGATGCCTTGATGGAAACTTGGACAGGACGTCGACTTGGCACAGAAGGAGCCATGCACACGCTCGGTTTGAATGCCGCTATGATTATCGATTCGCTTCAGTCATATCTCTTCCAGACGCTTCTGAAGGGCTATCGGGCTCAGATTCGGCGCGTTTTTCTCTCTTACCCTGCCAAAGATTATGCGGATTCTGACGGCGACTTGGCCCGCTTGGTTAAAACAATTGACGCCGAATTGCGAAGCGATAAATCGCTCATCATTCAAAATGCCTCGCCGCTTTTGGGACAACTCCGACAAATCAAACACCCAATTGAAATTGACATGATTCAAAAGGCTACAGATGCCACAGTTGCCGCCCATCTCGAGGCTATTAAGTCGTGTGAGCCAAACATGTATGAGTATGAACTTGCCGCCGTTGCTGAATATGTCTTCAAGAAAAAAGGATGCGAATATACAGCGTATCCAAGCATTGTTGGCGCTGGCGAAAACAGCGTAATTTTGCACTACAACACTACACGCAAAAAACTCTTAGACGGTGAACTTGTCCTCATGGATATGGGCGGCGAATACCATGGCTACGCGGCCGACATCACGCGCACCATTCCTGTTAATGGAAAGTTTTCGCCTGAACAGAAAATCATTTACGACCTTGTGCTTGCCGCACAAGACAGCGCCATTGCGCACTGTAAACCCGGCAATTCGTTTCGCACTCCTCATCAAAAAGCCGTCGAAGTGATTGCCGAAGGATTGCTTCGACTGGGCTTGATTCAGGACCGGTCAGAATATCGTCGATACTTTATGCACAGCACCTCACACAGCATTGGGCTCGATGTTCATGACCCGAGCATGGCTATCTTGCAACCTGGGCAAGTGCTTACCGTTGAGCCCGGCATCTACATTCCCGAAGGTTCACCGTGCGAACGCAAGTGGTGGAACATTGGCGTGCGCATTGAAGATATGGTCTTGATTACAGAAACTGGCGCCAAAGTCATGTCGGCTGCCTTGCCACGTAAGACCGATGAGATTGAAGCGCTCATGAAGGAAAAAGGCCTTGGCAATATCACCATCAAATAACTTTCAACTCGTTATGATAACCGACCAACAAGTGCTTGAACTCTTCCGAGAAACCGGGGCTTTGCTCGAGGGACATTTTATTCTTTCTTCTGGGTTGCACAGTCGCTACTACTTTCAATGTGCCAAAGTGCTTCAATACCCGAAGTATCTTACGCAACTTTGTGAGCCGATTGCGAACTACTTTATGGATAAGCAGATTGATGTTGTGACTTCGCCAGCGTTAGGCGGCATTGTGGTTGGCACAGAAGTTGGGCGGCAGATGAATGTGCGCACCATTTTCGCCGAGCGTACCGAAGGAAAAATGCAGTTTCGTCGCGGGTTTCAAATTTATCCTAACGAGCGCGTGCTCATTGTTGAAGACGTGGTCACCACCGGTCAATCCGTGCGCGAAGTCATGCGGCTGGTCGAAGCGGCAGGGGGTGTGGTTGCCGGCGTCGGGTTCATTGTCGATAGAAGCAATGGCACCGTTCATCTTTGTGACCAGCAGTTCTCTCTTTTGAAAATGCGTGTAGAAGTCTATGAGGCCGATAAACTTCCGCCTGAACTTATTGCCATTCCTGCCGTCAAGCCCGGCAGTCGTGTTGTCTCATCGTCAGTTCAGTGAAAATCCATCTTCATGGACAAGGAAACGGCTCTTACACTTTTCAATTTTTCTGGGAAATCGAACCAATTGCGCAAAGTGTCGCTCACGCAATTTTTTCGTGCGCATGGTTCGCGCCGCGGCCAGTGTCTCTGCGCTTTCTTTGGCCAGTGAGAGACTCATGAGAAAGAAGACGAACAGCAAAACCAGCATTGAAATGACTGCCATAATCACTCATGTTTTCAGATTTTGAGAAAGACCAGACCTTTACGGAAAAATCTAAATAATCAGTCGTATTTCCTCAAATCCCAGATTTTGACGGTGCTATCTGCCCCTGCCGTGTAGAGTTCTTTTCCGTCTGGCGAGAATTTCACTGCATTGGCTCTGAAGCGATGTGCGTCAATGACTTCTAACTTTTGCCCGTTTTCTGCATTGTAGATTCTCACGCGCCCGTCTTGACCTGCTGCAGCAAGCAATTTCCCGTCAGGGCGATAGGCTAACTTCACCGCCACAGCATCTTCAATCGTGCGCACACTATTGGTTTTGAAGTGAATAAGTTTAATGACCCGATCTTCGCCAGCGGTTGCCATCCATTCTCCGACTGCGGCCAGCGCAAAGATGCGGCGCTTGTGCTGTGTGAGCAGTTTCATCGTACCATCTTTCCAGTTCCATAACATGGCTTGCGCGTCGTTGGTGAAGGCAATGCTCTGCCCTGTGGCTTCAAAGGTGGCAGAATAAATCGGGAAAGCTATGCCAAGCCGAGTTCGCAATTGCTCGCCTGTAACGCTGTTCCAGACACGCACAGTTTTGTCCCAACTTCCTGTCATTACTTCATCGCTGACTGGGCTGAACTGCACCGTGCTAATAGCAGAACTATGCGCCTGAATGGATTTACTTTTCATGTGGTCATTTAACTCAATGAGGTTGAGCGTGCCGTTCCTACTGCCGATTGCCAGCATGCCATTTTTTTCAGCCATCGTCAGTGGCGGTTCAGTTAGCGGAATGGTCTGAACTGGCTTTGTTGGATTACCCTTGCTAAGGGCTTGAACTTGTTTATCTTCGGTTGCTACCCAGCATGTATTTTCAGCAATTGCTAGCTCGAAGGCTTGTGCACTTAATTTGAAGGTATAAATTGGGTCAGCAAGCGTGATGAGTTCTTCAGGTCGAGTGAAATCAGCCAGTTGTTCGGGTTTAACTAATCGCCAGAGAATTGAAAGCCCACCCATGATAACGATAAGCAACACGATGAGCGGTCGGAAGCGCCATTGTGCTTTGAGGGTTTCGTTTCGCTCAGCGCGGAAGCGCTCAATATCTTGTGCATATTCGTTGTAGCGCCGTCCATCATAACCATACTCCGATGCCGCATTTGCCGCTTCAGCGAGTTTTTCGCGGTAAAGATTATCATACACGAAGCGCTTTTCGGGATTGAGCAAAATCTCTTTGGCTTGGTTGAGCCGCTGTGATTTTTGTTCAGCATGCCGCCGTTCTTGTTCAGAAGCATTCTGCAATCGGTCAGGATGAACCTCTTTAATACGCTCCATGTAGGCGCGTCTAATTTCGGCTTCAGTGGCATTCTGCGTTAGCCCTAATTCCGCATACAGGTCTATAAAATCTGCCTTGTTCATTTTTCTTGCACTTCGTTGGTGGATGGGACTTTTCAAAGTTAAGCAGTTTTCGGTTGTTTTGTTCATCGCGCAGGTGAGTGCCTTTACAAAAGGCATGAAAATTCCTTAATTTGTGTTTTTGTAAGCACTCGCTTATGAAGGCACTCATTTTAGACAACATTGAACAATCGTGCGGCAAGTTTCTTGCTGAAAACGGCTTTTCGGTTACAGAGAAACCCAAACTTTCCAAAGATGAACTTCAAGCTATCATTGGTGACTACGATGTGCTTTTAGTGCGAAGCGCCACGAAAATCACGGCGGATGTGATTGAGTGCGGCAAGCGTCTTAAACTGATTGGTCGGGCTGGGGTCGGCGTTGATAACATTGATATTGAAGCGGCTACTCGGCAAGGCATTATCGTGATGAACACACCTGGGGGCAACACGATTTCTGCCGCTGAACACACTTGCGCCATGATTCTCTCGGTGGCTCGTCTTATTCCGCAAGCTCATGCAGAAACAAAACGCGCCCTTTGGGATAAGAAGAAATGGCTTGGGCGCGAACTGGAAGGGAAGACACTGGGCATCATTGGGCTTGGCAAAATCGGCCGTGAAGTTGCCATGCGCATGCAAGCCTTCGGGATGAAAATCCTTGGCTACGACCCTATGCTTCCAGTGGAAGTTGCGAACCAATCGGGCATTGTGCTTCTATCCCTTGAAGAGACTTTTCAGCAAGCCGATTTTCTTACCATTCATACGCCGCTCAATGAAGCCACACGTCATCTTATTTCAGCCAAGACGATTGCTCTGATGAAGGATGGGGTTCGGATTGTCAATTGCGCACGCGGTGGCATTGTAAATGAAGCGGATTTGGCAGCGGCCTTGCGCACGGGCAAAGTTGCCGCCGCCGCCCTTGATGTTTTTGAGGTTGAACCCATTACGCCTGATAACCCGTTGCTGAACTGCGACAATGTTATTCTCACACCGCATATCGCCGCTTCCACCATCGAGGCGCAAGAAAGAGTTGCCGTGCAAATCGCTAAGCAAGTCGTTGAGTGGAAAAACACACACAAACTCATCGGCGCTGTTAATGCTTCTGCGGCAGAGCTTGCTCAACACAGCGACGTGCAAGCCTATCTCTTGCTCGCCCAAAAACTTGGCGAGATGCAAGGCAAACTGCTTGAAGGCAACCCTAAATTACTGCGCATAACCTACTCGGGCGATTTCCTTCGAAAGTTCGGTGAAGCCATCACCGCCGCAGTCCTAAAAGGATTTCTTTCGGCCTTTGAACCCAACGGCGTCAACTACATCAATGTCTTCACCAAAGCCAAAGATTTAGGGCTGCAAGTTGAACAACATCGCGAAAAGGAAAATCAAAACTACACCAGTCTTGTCCGCGTCGACTATGAAACCGATATCGGTAAGCGCACACTTAGTGGCATTGTGCTTGACAACAAAGACCCGCGCATCGTGCAAGTTGATTCCTTTGACTGCGAGTTCAAACCCGAAGGCACGATTTTGATTTACACCAACGACGATAAACCGGGTGTGCTCGCCCAAGTTGTCTCCGCACTTCATCACGGAAACATCAACATCGCCAATGTCTCGCTTTCACGTAACGAAGAAAAAACCACCGCACTCACACTTGTCGGCATCGACGGCGATTTAGACAGTACGACGCTTCAGCAAATTGCACAAGTCAAAGGGGTCTATAATCCACGCCTGTTAAAACTATGAGCCTTTTCTCTCTACAACGCACCATTTTTTTTACTATGTTAATGTTCAACGCTACGGCTGTGATTGCACAATCGCATACCTCGTCTCGTCTTCGACCTTTACCTGACTTCGATTTTGAAGGGCATCGTGGTGCACGCGGGCTTCTGCCAGAAAACATGATTCCTTCTTTTCTTAAAGCTCTGGAATTTGGTGTCACGACGCTCGAGATGGATGTGGTGATTACCAAAGACCATCAAGTCGTGCTCTCTCATGAACCCTATCTTTCTAGCGAAATTTGCTCAAAGCCCGATGGCACACCCATTTCCCCCAGTGAGGAAAAAAAATTCAACATTTATCAAATGACCTTTGCCGAACTTTCCTGCTACGACTGCGGCAAGCGCGGTCATGCTCGTTTTCCTCATCAGCAACCCTTGCCTGCTACCAAGCCCCTTTTGCGCGATGTGATTGCTTCGGTCGAGAAAGTTTGTCAAGAGCAAGGGTTGCCGCCCGTCTTCTACAACATCGAAACTAAATCAACTCCCGAAGGCGATGGCATCTTTCATCCTCATCCTGCGGAGTTTGCGCGGCTTGTTTATGAAGAAGTAAAACGGCATGGGATTTTGGATAGAACCATCTTTCAATCGTTTGATGTGCGCACGCTCGAGGCGCTCCATGCCATGGATAGCGACCTTTATTTTTGCCTGCTTGTTGAAAATGACGATGGGCTCGAACACAACCTTGCACGGCTTTCGTTTAAGCCACAGCTTTATAGCCCACATTATCGCCTTGTTACACCCGAACTGGTTGCGGCAATCCGACAACGTGGCATGAAACTGATTGCTTGGACCGTTAATACACTCGAGGAAATGAAACACCTCAAAGCCATAGGCGTCGATGGCATCATTACCGATTATCCGAATTTGAAGTCGGCTTTACTTTCGGAGTAGCCGTTGCACAGTCTGACACATATCTTTTTCAAATTCTCTTAAAGTTGATTACTTTTGTAGGTGCACTTTTGCCCAGATGGCGGAATTGGTAGACGCACTCGTTTCAGGTGCGAGCGCCGAAAGGCATAGGAGTTCGACTCTCCTTCTGGGCACAACGCTAAATGGCCATTATGACCAGATTTTTAGACCTTCCTGATACCTATCGGCAGTGTGATGATGCACCTTCTCGGTGCAGACGTTTTGTGCATCTTTGGCTTGTGCCAAAGGTGCATTTTTGTTTTATGATTTTGATTTTTCAACTCTCAACCATTCTGTTACAGTGCAACACGATAACATGCGTCTTCTTGTTCGCCTTCAACGTTTAGACAGCAAGTTATTTGATGTCTTGAGCGAACAACGTGGCTTGCCCGAAGAAATTGACAGCCTAAAAGCACAAGCTGCCGTCTATCACCAAATCCTTCTCGAGCGTAAAAAACGGCATGATGCTCTCGAGGTTCAGAAGCGACTTCTTGCTTCTGCGATTCAATCTTCCCAAGAAAAAATTAAAAAGTATAAAGACGCTCAAACCACAGCCCGCAACAATAAAGAATACGACGCCCTCTCCAAACAAATTGAGTATGAGGAAATGGAAATCAAGAAAGCCGAAGCTCAAATCAAATCGATTAACGAAGAACAACAGCGGCAACTTGAACTGGAAGCCAAAGGGCAAGCCATCCTTGATGATGGCCACCATGATGACGAAATAACCGATGAGATGATGCCAACGGACTACTTGAAAAAGCGTCTTAAAGCCATTGAGTCTGAAGTCGAGGCAAAATCGAAAGAACTTGCCAGCATTATTGAAGCCACTCAACCTGACATTACCGCGTTGAAAGAAAAAATTGAGGCACAGCGCGCCCTTATCCTACAATTGGATAAATATGCACTTTCAAGATATGACACCTTGCGCAGTAGTGGCATTCAAAACGTTGTGGTTAAGTTTCATCGAAATGCATGTAGCGGCTGCAACTCTTGCGTGCCTGCCAGTAAGCTTGCCATCATTCATCAAGGTGGGTTCTATACCTGCGAAATGTGCGGGCGCATTGTTGTCCATGAACGCTTTTTTGAAGAAGAGATTGGCGATTAGCCTGTGGTATTTGCTCGAATGCGGTCAACTGTAAGTCGTTGTTTTTTGATTAGCCTGCTTGCTCTTGCGTTTCTGTTTTTGGGCTGTCAGCAGAAGGAGATTCAGTTAAACGAGATTGACAGGCGCTTTGCGGCACTTTATGCCGACCTTCTCTTGCTTCAAGCCGATTATGAGCGCATCAGTGGCCATGGCGGCGTTTATAGCAAAATGGATTCACTTCAAAAACTTTTCGCTTTACATGGCTTTTCTTCTGCGCAATTCCATGCGCTTTTTGACCGCTACAAACATGACCCAGAACGATGGCTTGCGGTGCAATCGCATGCCCTTGACTTGCTTAGCATGCGCCGTGAATATCGTGGGGCTTATCGCTAAATCATCCATGAGTTGTCGTATTAAGCGCGTCGGTGTTACTGGCGGAATTGGAACGGGCAAAACAACGGTCTGCCAGTTTCTTCGCGCACTCGGCTGTGAAATTTTTTCCGCTGATACCGAAGCCAAACGCCTGCAAGAAACTGACCCCGATGTGATTGCCGGCATGAAGAACATTTTTGGCGAGGCGATTTATGAGAACGGCATTCCCAACCGTAAACGCATTGCGGAGATTATTTTTCACGATGAGCAGAAACTTTCTGAACTTCATGCGCTCATTCACCCAAAAGTCTTTCGTGCTTTTGATGAAGCGGCACAACGCGCCGAAGCCGAAGGCAAAACGATGATTGTCAAAGAAGCGGCAATTTTGTTTGAGTCAGGCGGCGAGAAAGGACTGGATGCAGTGCTGGTCGTTGCCGCCAATTTGGACCTGCGCCTTGCTCGACTGAAAGCACGTGGGCTTTCCGAAGCCGATAGCCTAGCCCGTATATCGCGCCAACTCCCACAAGAAGAATTGTTGAAACGCGCCGACGTCGTTATCTGGAACAACGGCTCTCTCCATCAACTTGAAACCGAAACCCAACGTGCTTATCACGAACTTCTTGCGCTTCCTTACCGACCAGTTTGAACCCATCAAAAGTTTTCGTTTAATTATTGCGCCTTTTCAACACAAACCAAACTTCTCATGAGACTTTTTGTACTTTCTTCTTTTGGAGTATCCTTGCTCCTTTTGATGTGTTGCCAACCACAGCAGCCGCGCACCCAAGAAACCACGCAATCTTTTGCCTCTGCCAACACGCTTTATGCGCAAAACAAACTTGATGATATTTCAAACTCGCGTCGCAATGCCATCACGAATGCGGTCTCCATCGCCAGCCCCGCCGTTGTCGGTATCAACGTTACTGAAATTCGAGAGTTTCTATACTACGACCCCTTCGATGACCCCTTCTTTGATTATTTCTTTGGGCGCAGACGCCGACAATCGCCCAAAATTCAACAGGAGATTAAAAGCCTCGGCTCTGGATTCTTAGTCTCTCCTGACGGTTACATCATCTCAAATGCGCATGTGATTGGCAATGCTTCGAAGGTTGTGGTTACTTTGACCGACGGCAGTAAGCATGATGCCAAAATTATTGGCATCGATGACCTTACCGATATTGCTCTTCTCAAAATTGAAGGCAACAATTTTCCCTATCTCAAGCTTGGAAATTCGGATGAGGTCATTGTGGGCGAATGGGTGATTGCACTGGGCAACCCGTTTGGACTTTTTGACATCAACGATAAGCCAACGGTTACCGTCGGTGTGGTGAGTTCCATTGGATTAAACTTTCCCAACCTTGATGGGCGCTCGTATCGCGGGATGATTCAGACTGATGCGGCCATTAACAGCGGCAATTCTGGCGGTCCGCTTGTCAATACGAATGCGGAAGTTATCGGGGTTAATACCTTCATCTACACGGGTGGCGGTCAAGGTAACATCGGCATTGGCTTTGCCATTCCTATCAATCGCGTCAAGCAAATTACGGATGAACTGCGCCGCTTCGGCAAAATTGACCGCTCGTTCAAAACGGGCATTTCTGTTCAAGGTTTGAACCGAGGCTTGGCGCGCTACTTCGGCGTCAGTGAAGATCTGGCTGGGGTCGTGATTACCAACATTGAAAAACGCTCTGCGGGCGAAAAAGCCGGCTTAAAAGTTGGCGATATTATCGTTGAAGCCAATGGCATCCCAGTGGCAACTGAACAAGATTTAATCAACATCGTGCGCGAGATGCGTGCCGGCGACATCTTGCGGCTTAAGATCTTTCGCGACCGACGCTTCCTTACCGCCGATGTCCGCCTTGAAAAAACCTAACTTTGTTTGAACGCCTTGAGTTGTGGATAGCGGTTCTCATCAAGGTCTAATTCCATTCGGAGCAAGGCGGCGGCAAAAGTTTTTCCCTGCGCGTCAAGCTTGAGCGATTTTGTGCCGCCGCCGCCAAGTGCCTGATGCAAAAGAAAGTTTAGCGCGCCGATGTTCGGCAGTTCGTAGCGTTCTACCGTTCCAAGCACCATATCGCCGAAGTAATTTTTCACGCGCGCTGCCGTGAGTTCAGCTTTCAAAATCTCATAATACTCGGCCTTGCGAGCAATCACACCGATATTGACAGTGTCGCCTTTATCGCCACTTCGACCATGTGCCAGCGAAAGGAGTTGCAGTTTCATTTGTGAGTTTTCTTGTTGGATTTTTTGAAATTTAATTCCGCAGAATGTATTGAATTTTTTCGGGCGAGGTTCGCCGCAGTTCCAATCCTTTTGGATACTTGACGGTCGGTGCAACGAAGCCCGTTGTATCGCTCAAAAGTTTTTCGCCATCAATAATCACCGAAAGACTTTCGGCACGAACTTTGGCTAACTCACTGACCGCTCCGCTCAATGTCAGGCTCACACGGTTTGGAATCAGCGTTACATAAACCGGTCGCTTTGATTTGATGAGAGAGACGGGCACGTCTGAAAATTCGCTCTCTGCTAATTGCTCAGCGACTCCGCGCACTTTAACCTTGCTCACGCTTCTTGTTACGATTCCATTTAATGTGTCGTCAAGTGGCAGTTCAAACTGGAACTCATTTGCCACATTGCGCATGCTTGGGATGGCGGTTTTCCAAAATGAAATGGGTTCAAGCACACTGCGCGCGCCAGTTATCGTCAGGCTTTCGGGCTGAAGTTGAATGTCTGGGCGAATCACATATCCGGGCTGAACACCCGGCAGTGCCGCTAAGCGAATCGGAATACGCTTTGTGATTTTTTCGTCAAGTTCAAGTTCTAATATCGGCGGCTCGACTTCCAAGACTTTCATGCCTTCGGGCAACGGCTTGATGTATTGCGTGGCCTTCGCAAGCGTTTCAATCTGCAAAACGTCTTTTTGCACTTCGTTGCTTAAATCAATCGTCCACTCGGTCTGCCCCAAATAGAGCGAGAGAATTTTCCAGCCTTCCGCCTCACACTTGACTTCAACACGCGTGGGATACTCGCCCTTGACCGTTCGCGTTGCATTTTCCGTTTTAATCACAACCGGAAGCGAGATAGCGGCAGTATATCGCTTTGTCATCGCAACAAAAAACCATATCAGTAGTGCAAAAAAGAGCGACCCGATGATGGACGGCACACGTCTCAAAAACGGAAGTATGGAAAACGACGATGGTTGCGTTGCCACGCTTGGCTAATGAATCTTTTTCTGAAAAGATACGGCTTTCCGAGTTTCCGCACCGTCTTCAAAATTTCCCCCGCCTGCTGCACGATGCAAGCGAGGGAAAATTGTCGCTTACAATGAACTACAATCCCGCACGAAGCGCAATCACGAAATTTCTACCAACAGCCACCAGCCCCGAACTATACGGACGGTATCGCACATCGGTCAAATTCTCCACGCCAGCCGTAATCGTGAAGTTCTCTTCAAAGCGATACAAGGCTTTCAGGTTCAGCGTGAGCCACGCAGGCGAGAACGGCTTTCCGTTTTCATCTTTGGCGTAAATCTGCGGTTTCAAGCGCTCTTCGACATTCAAGTTTTCAAACGAGACTTCGCCGCTATACATCGCATAAAGTTGCAAATCCAACTTGCGATTGGTGTAAGTAAGGCGCGTGATGCCAAACCAAGGCGCGGCGTGGCGCGAGCGGCTCTTTGTGCCATCGTCCATTTCTTCGTTGCCGATTTGATAATTGAAGCGCGATGAAAGTCCAAAGCCTGCGGGCAATTTCAACTCCACCCCAGCTTGCACGCCATACACATCGGCAAAGGCGGCATTTTGAATCGCTTGCACGCGGCTTAACCTGCCATCATAAAGAATGGAATCTTGTCCGTTGAACTGGAAATCTCGGCGCACGAGCGCATTGTCGAGATAGGTGTAATAGCCGGTGAGGTCAAGCCGTGCAACATCATTAAAAATTTTGCTCACGGCGAGTTCGGCGTTGTAGGCATATTCCGCGCCGAGATTCGGATTCGGCACAATCACGATGTTTTGCGGTTGGTCAAAAATTTTTCCGAAGTCATCAACATTCGGCGCACGAAAGCCTGTGGCAAGATTCGCGCTGATTGTCCAAGTCTCGTCAGGCGTGAAGACGGCACCCAAACTGCCTGTCAGCGCGCCTTTTCGCACTTCCGCTGTCGTGAATTGAAATGGGAAAAATTGCAAGTTGCGCGTGAAGTCGGAGTTAATGGTGAAGTAATTGTATCGCGCCCCTGCTTGAATCAAAAACTTCTCCGACGCACGCAGTTGATAGTTGAAATACGCGGCGTAAGATGACCAATCGGATTGCGGATAGCGGTCAGGCACACCGATAGGAGCGTTGTTCCGAATGTCAATCGCCGAGCCTCTTGACTTCACATCATTGCGCACCAGTTCTGCGCCGTAGAAAAGGCGTTGCGTGCCAAAAGATTTGTTGAAGTCAAGGTTAAGCGAATACGCATCGACTTCTTCAAGTTGTGTGCGCAAACGAAACCGCTGTCCGCCACTGAAATTTCTATCAATGCGGCTTTCTTGGAAGTATTGATACGCCACGCGAAGCGAGACAATATCGTAAAGCACATTTTCGCTTTTGTTCGTGATGGAAAGGTTGTGCATGGTCCATTTTTGCGGACCGTAGTTCCAGACGGCACTGCGCGGCAAGCCGTTTGGCAGTTGTTCAATCAATCGGTCGTAGCGCGCGTATTTCGATGTTTCCGAGAAGTGAAAGCCGTATTGCAGTTCCCACTGGGCTGTTGGCGCAAAGCGCACTTTTTGCATCAAGTTAATTTGATTGTAATCGTTTGGCGTTTGCACGAGCGGGTCAGGGTTCGTGATAACTCTATCGACACTATCAATGCGCTGAACGAAGAACGGACGCAGATACTCTTGTCGACCGATTCTGCCCATTCGCGGGTCTCCGAAGTCGCTATATGTTAGGCTTGTCAAAAGCGCGAGGTTTTTCCAACCGATGTTCAAATGAAAGTGTCCGGTTTGTTCTTGGTTGGCGGAAGAAAATCGCGCCACGCCTTTGCCTGTAACCAGTGGCTCATCGTAGAGCGAGAACTGTGGCGTAAGCGTTTGAAAGTTCATCACGCCGCCAATGGCATCGCTTCCGTAGATGATGGAGCCGGGTCCGAAAAAGACTTCGGTATTTTCAATCGCGAGTGCGTCAAGTGAAATCACTTGTTGGAGATTGCCGCCACGAAAAATCGCGTTGTTCATTCTCACGCCATCAACGGCATAAAGCAAGCGATTGGTCGCAAAGCCGCGAATCATTGGACTGCCGCCGCCTTGTTGGCTTTTTTGAATAAAGACTTCGCCCGACATTCCGAGCATATCTGCCGCCGTTTGCGGATTGAGCAGTGCCACGTCTTTCGGCGTAATCGTGGTGATTTTATTCGGCACATCGCGCTTTTCTTGCTCCCAGCGCGTTGCACTCACCACAATTTCATCGCTTGAAATTTGCGAGGGCGACAGATACACGACAGCGTTTTCGCCTACAAGCTCATCATAACGCTTCACCAGCCGACGATAACCGATAAGCCGAAACTCAATTTTTTCTGCGCCCTTGAACGCGGAAATATCGGCTTGCCCATTTTTATTGGTAACGACAAGGGCTTTCGGTGATGAACTGCTGATACGCACTAATTCTAATGCTTGTCCAGTTTCACGGTCTTTAACCGTTATGACTTGCGCACACAGCACAGAAGGCGGAACGAGAAAAAGAAAAATGAGAACCTGTTTCATGGTTTGAATGAAGTTGAAGTTTGAAGTTTTCAAAAAGAAAGTCCACTCGCTCTTTCTTGAAGAGCAATGATTTGCAATAAGTGAGTTATGTTGTTGGATTTAAGAGAAGTGCGGTGGTTTTAGTTTTTCATCAAGCAAGATGAATTCATATTGCGAGGCGTGTGAAGCAAATCGTCGCTGTGATTCTGACAGGCTCAAATGAAGTTGAGGCAAACTTTCTATCGCCAGCGATTTGAGAAATTGGTAGTAGAGGCTTTCGCGTGTGCGATGTTCAGGCGAATTGTGTAGGGCTTTGGTGATGAGCGTTTGCAGGCGTTGGTTGAGTTCGGTTTCGGCTCTATCGTGCCAGCAGAGAAACTCAATCGAATCGCCTTTTTCGTGCCGCTCAATCACATCATACATTTCGCCCTTGTATTCAAACTCTCGGTCATCTTCCCAATCGATTTCGGTTTCTATTTGCGATTTGGAAAAGGTCAAGTGCGTCAGTTCCGATTTGTCAAGCCCTTGAATGAGTTTGGCTTTGACTTCATGTTTGACACGCCATTTTTGAAGTTGAAGTCCGAGATAGGTTGCACAAAAAGGAAGGCAGAATGCCGTGAGAATCATCAGCGAAACAAACGCTTTAAGCGAAGTGCGCTGCTCAACTTGCGAGAGCGTTTTTCTCTTGACTTCCACTGCATTGATTACAGTTTGAATACCAGTCCGATTCCCAACACGAAAGATACAAAAGAAAGTGTTGGGAGTTCGTTGTCAATGACTTGTGATTTGGTTTTGGCTTCGCCTGTCAAGCCTGCGCGAAGCGTTGCGTTGAGCGTTGCCGTGAAAAGCGAGCTCAAGGGCAAGCCAAATGAAAATTCAGAATGAGCGGCGAAGCCCGTTGCGGAGTAAGTGTTCGTTTCGGTAAAGGCGCGCACGCTTTCACGAATTGAGCCGAAGAGCATACCTGCGCCGAAAGTGAATTTCACGAGTGCGCCGTCTTTCATCGGTTGAATCGGCACGAAGGCAATCGCAACCGAAGGAATCAGCCATGTGGCGGAAAGTTCGGCAGGTGCGCCGAAGCCAATGCGTGCGTCAAGTTGTTCTGACGATTGCTTATAGAGAAACTCGCCGCCGAAAAAAAACTTTTCGCTTACGCGATAGAGTGCCGTTGCAGAAAGGTCAAGCGTTTGCAGAATGTCGGGACTGCGCCGATTGCGCAAGACTTCGCTCCAATCCAGGTAAGTCGGAGCAATCGTGCCGCTAATGCCGGCTTTGGCATCGATGAGAATCGTTTGCGCGTTGAGCATTGAAAAGCACCCCAAGCCTGTGGCAAGAAAGAGAAAAAGCGATTTGAAAGTTGAACGCATTGATTTAATACAGCCCGATGAGCGATTTAATCGTTTGGTCGAATTCGGCTTCGGCATCGCGTTTAGCTTTTACAAGGCGATTTCGCTCCGTAATTAGCGCACCGATTTTCTCTGCATCAGATTCTTGATGCAAACGATTGATGTTTTCAAACAGTGCGTCGTCATAAGTTTGCAAGATGATTCTTTTCGTTGCATCCAAGAATGCTCGCAGGCATCGACGCGCATAAACGCTGGGCAGTTCAGGTTCCCATCGCTCCGAAATTGTCTCGTCAATTAGTAACCCTGATACAAAATTGCGTAGCGCTTCATCCTCCAAGAAACTTAACTCCTGCGCAATGTCGAACGTGGTTTGCTTATCATGTGCCTTGTAGCGTTCAAGCAAGAACTGCACAATTTTTCCCGTCCATTCGTGTTTGAAGGCTAAGACGGTGAGTTTTTCTCTTACGAACTCTAACACTTCGCTTCCGTGATAGAGGCTTTCGATTAAGGCTTTCAGGAAGGTGCGCTCGGCAACGTTGGGCAACGCCTGTTCTGCGGGTTGCGCCTTTGTTTCTTGCTGACCCGGCAGAGGTTTCGGTGTAGCAAGGCGTTTCGGCGTTTCGCGTCCTAAGGCTTTTTCAAGTTCTCTTTGAAGGGTTGAAAGCGAGAGGTCAAGTTTTTGAGCCAGCGATTTCAGATAGACTTCGCGTGCAAGTTCGTCAGGGACTTTGGCAATCGTTGAGACAAGGTCGCGAATAGAAGTTTTCGTTTGCTCTTCGTTTGAAAATCCATCGGCGTTTTTGAGCACTTCGAGTTTGAAATCGAGAAACGAAGTTTTGTGTGCGCGAGCGTATTTCAAGAATTCGTCGCCGCCGACTTTTTGCACATAACTGTCGGGGTCTTCGTTGTTGGGCAAGAAGAGCACGCTGGGCGTTAGTCCTTGTTCCAAAATCAGGTCAATGCCGCGCATCATGGCTTTAATGCCGGCACTATCGCCGTCGTAGATGAACAAGATGTTTTTGGTGAGCCGCTTTATCATGCGCACTTGATCGGGCGTAAGCGACGTGCCGCTCGAAGCCACTGCATTTCTAATGCCGGCTTGATGAAGCGAAATCACGTCCATGTAGCCTTCAACTAAAATCGCTTCGTCTTTTTTGCGAATCTCATCGCGCGCAAAGTTGAAGGCATACAGCACTTCGGACTTGCGGTAGAGTTTCGTTTCGGGCGAGTTGATATACTTGGGCGAGTCTTTCTCCTCGGTCAACAATCTGCCTGCAAAGGCAATCACTTTGCCTGCGGGCGAGAAAATCGGAAACATCACGCGGTTGCGAAATACGTCGTAAGGCTTCTCGCTTTTTTCGCTTCGCGCAATCAAGCCAAATTCTTCAAGCAATGTGAGCGACTTGCCTTCCTTTGCCGCTTCGTCGCAAAGTCGATTCCACGCATCAAACGCATAGCCCAATCCAAATCTTGAAATCGTTTCTTTGAGCAAGCCGCGATTGAGCAAGTAATCGAGTCCGATTTTGCCTTCTTTGGTGTTGAGGTTGGTGTGAAAAAATTTTGCCGCCCATGCCATCAGGTCGTAGTGTTCGCTTTGTTTATTCTCTTGCTGATTGGACTTGCGTTCATATGGCGAAAGGTCAATGCCGACTTTTTTCGCCACCCATTTCACTGCATCGATGAACGGCAATTTTTCCATTTCTTGAATGAAGGTGAAGACATTGCCGCCCTTGCCTGTAGAAAAGCACTTGTAGATTTGTTTGTCGGGCGAGACATAAAACGATGGCGTTTTTTCGCTTGGGTTGAACGGCGAGATGGCTTTGTAATTGCGCCCCGACGGCACAAGCCGCACATAGTCGGAGACAATGTCGACAATATCTGCTGCGCGGCGAATTTCATCAATTTTTTCCTCGGGCAAACGCATCGCTTGTTCCCAAATTTTGAGATTTGAAGCGTGAGGAAGTTAGCGAAAAACTTACGACGGTAAAACGACTCACTCGCCAACTAACAATGCTAATGCGGATTCAAAACCGTTTCTTTCAACAACACAAAAACGCCCATCACCAACACAAACCAACCAAATGCAGGTTTCAACCGATTACCGTCCATGCGTTTTGCCAGCGCAGTGCCAATAAACATGCCTGCAATCGCTAAAGCAGAAATAGACAGTAAAAATAGCCACTGAATTTCAACGCCGCGCAGACTGCCGAAAAAGCCAATGAGCGAATTGAGCGCAATGATGAAGAGCGATGAACCCACGGCTTCTTTCATCTCTAATTTGGCGAGAAGCACCAGTGCTGGAATGATAAGAAAGCCACCGCCAACGCCAATGAGCCCCGTAATCAATCCCACGCCGAAGCCGTTTAGCGCAAGTTGCACCATGCTTGTGCCTTGTTCAGAATTAGATTTTGGCAGAGGCGAGGGCAAAATCATTTTCACCGCCGCAATCATCATCAGCACCGCAAAGAGCAATAAAAGAAACGTGCTTTTTGAGAGCGAAAACTCGCCGATGGAAACCAGCGTATCAGGCAGATGAGGCAGAATAACATTGCGCGCAAAGAGAATTGAGATAATCGAAGGCACAGCAAAGGTGAGTGCGGTTTTTATCTTCACGAGCCCGTTGCGTAAGTAAGTGTTTGCACCGACGACACTCGACATGCCCACAATGAAGAGCGAATAGAGCGTTGCTTCAATTGGCGGTTGTTCAAAGAGATATACTAAAACGGGAACAGTAAGCATACTGCCGCCGCCGCCAATTAGCCCCAACGAAATGCCGATTAAAATTGATGCGAAATAGCCAATGAGTTCCATCTGGAGATGCGTTTTTGCAAAGGTCGACATTTCTTCTGTGAAGAACGGTTACTTTGGTTACGGAGCAGGTATGTTTGAGTTCTCGCAAGCCATATTCACTTAAAAGCGCAAAGCAAGCCGTTTAGGGGTATGGCATTCTTTGAAGAAGAGAAAAAGGGGGGCAGGGTTCAGAATTACTTGACGCGTTTCAAGTTTGAGAGCAGTGTCGAAGACATGGTTGGCGAAAAGCCTTGTTCGCGGTAGCTGTCCATGACTATTTTGTAAGAATCAATGAGTTTCAGGAAGTCTTCGCACTGTTTGTCGAAGTCGTCTAACATGTCTTTCACTTTTGCTTTCTCACCGAGTTTGGCGAGTTCATAGATTTGCCCAATAAAGTAATGCAAGTGAGCATGCATTTGCTTGAATTCTTGATAGACAGGCTCTTGGCTATAAAGCTTATCGCCCACCTGTTGAATCCATTGTCCGATTTGACTTTTTTCGGGTTCGTTGGGGTGCACGTCGTCCCAACTGCTGAATCCATTGGCGGCAGAGCGAACTTTTATCTTCCAAGTGAGGAAGTTGGTTCGCACCACTGCCATGTCGATGGGTGCAGTGCGTAAGATTTTCGATTTGTCTTCCATTTTTGTTTGGTGTTAAGAATTTTAGGTTTCTAGGTGGATGTTGATTATTATCTCAACTTACATTACCAGCATAACTTCTGCAAGAGCGTGATAGTTTCCGCAAAAATAGCGTTGAAGTGACAGAAGGGCAATTTCGGTTTTACGAAGGATCTTATGGTTTGGTTGGGGGTATTATGGGTTGGGCTTTGGGGGTGGATTGATAGTGTTATCGGGCGTAGGCGACGGAGCGGGTTTCGCGGACGACGGTGATTTTGATTTGTCCGGGATATTGAACCGATTCGTTGATTTTTTTGGCAATATCACGGGCGAGGATTTCGGTTTGTTCGTCGGGGACTTTGTCGCTTTCGACGATTACGCGGATTTCTCGTCCGGCTTGCATGGCGTAGGTTCTGGCGACGCCGGGGAATTGTTTAGCGATTTCTTCTAGGCTCTCGAGGCGTTTGATGTAGCCTTCTGGGGTGATGGCGCCGCGGGCGCCGGGTCTGGCTTCGGAAATGACATTAGCGGCGTCGATTAAATCGGCGATGGGGCTTTCTTTTGGGGCGTCGCCGTGATGTGCCAGCACAGCGTTGATGACGATGGGGTGTTCTTTATATTTTTTTAAGAGGTCTGCGCCTGCAATGGCGTGGGGTCCGTCGGGTTGATCGAGCATTTTGCCGATATCGTGGAGTAGGCCAGCGCGTTTAGCCAGTTTTACGTCCAGTTTCAGTTCTGCAGCCATTAGGCCTGCGAGCATAGCGACTTCTTTGGAGTGTTTGAGCAGGTTTTGTCCGTAGTTGGAGCGGAATTTCATTTTGCCCACCAGGCGGGTGAGGTCGGGGTGCAGGTTGGGGATGCCCAGTTGAACGATGGTATCTTCGCCCGTGCTGATGATGACTTCTTCCAACTCTTTTTCGGCGAGTTGATAGGCTTTTTCAATGGCGCCAGGGTGAATGATGCCACCAGCCAAGAGGTGTTGTAGGGTCATTTTTGCCAGTTCTCGGCGGATGGGGTCGAAGCAAGAGAGCATAACGACTTCGGGCGTATCATCGACGATGATGTCGACGCCTGTGATATTCTCGAAGGCTTTGATGTTACGTCCTTCTCTTCCGATGATACGTCCTTTTAGTTCATCGCTTTGGAGATGGATGGTGGTGATGGCATTTTCGGCGGCTTGGTCGAGCGAGGTGCGCTCGATGGCGGAGAGGATGATGCGTTCAGCGATGCGCTGGGCTTTTTCTTTGGTTTCTTGTTCGATGGCTTGGAGTTGTGCGGCGGCTTCAATTTTGGCTTGGGTGAGCATGTTTTCCATGAGCATGGCTTTGGCATCTTCGGCGTTCATGCCGCTGATGGCCTCGAGGCGACTGTTTTGTGCGGCAATCAGTTGCTCTAACTCGGCGGCGCGTTGTGTCAGTTGGGCTTGCTTTTGGGTCAGTTCTTTTTTGAGTTCCTCGAGCGCTTTTTCGCGCTTTTGGGTTTGCTCAATGCGGCGCATCAAGGAATCTTCTTTGACTTTGATTTGCTTTTGAATTTGAGCGAGTTTATCATTTTTGAGGCTTACTTCTTGCTCAAATTCACGCTTTTTGCGTTTCCATTCTTCGTTGACTTCTTCGAGCTTTGCCGCTTTTTGGGCTTCGGCTTCGCGTTGCGCTTCTTGAACGATTTGCACAGCACGCTCTTCAGCTTCAAGCAGTTTTGTTGTGCCAATTCTATCCAACAAGAAGCGTCCTACGAAAAACCCGACAATAAAAAACAGCACGCTTGCAATCGCAAGGAGAACAAAATTAACTGCAATGTCCATAGTGTTACGAGGATAGTTTTGATTCTAAGGGTTCAAAACAGTTCATTAAAAACAAAAGTCCGCAGAGCAACAATCCGATTGAGTCTGGAATTAAAGAATCCAGCGTGATTACGGTGGGTGCTGCCTTCGCGTCTCGTGCTTCCACTGTGGCGCACCGTTTGCGTGGCAAACGGGTCTTGCCATTCCGCTTCTTTGCGGAACGAGGCCTGCGTTCAACGCCAAGAGCCAGCCCCCTTATTTTCTTCTTATCGATTCTTTAATCGTGTAATCACAATCGGGCTATTGGTGCGGACTTTGTTAATAGCCTACGGCTTGAATCCGATTTCAAAGAACGGCTTCGTGTGCGCTATCGTGATGAGCATCATTCGGCGGGTTTTGCATGTTCGGTCAAGGTCGGGTGTTGTTGAACACTTGCGACTGCCTCGGCCGAGACCTTTTCCGATTCAGAGAGCCGAACTTGTTCGTCTTGTTTTTGGCTCTCTGCATGGTTTCCCGCCATCGCAGTTATAATATAACGATTTAAGCGTTCTACTTCCTTTTGAATGGCTTGAAGGCGCTGTTCTTGCTCCAGAACCTTTTCGGCTAAGCTGGTCGCCGCCAGCACAGCCAGTCGAACCGGCGAGTAGTCAGAAATCTTCTGGCGATACTCTCCAATCAAACGATTAACTTCTTCAACAGCCGCTCGCGTCAGTTCTGGATTTTCAGCCCGGAAGGCATATTCCTCACTTAAAATTCGAACCCTCAACGATTGCATAGCTCACTGTATTTAAGAGATGCTCAACACTTGCGCTCACTACTTGCGCGCTCAAAATTTTAGGATAATCGCTGCAACTCCAGATTGACCAGTTCCAACAAATGCTCCAATTGATGTCGAATCAATAACTTCTCTTCGTGTGTCAGTATCATTGGAGCAGAGGGATGATGTCTCTCCTCCTTACCTTGTGCCGCCTGCAAATCTTCCCGCAATGCTCTTATGGTTTGTCTGGCTTCAGCAAGCTCTTCATAAACTTCTGTCAATTGCCTGGTCAAGGATGCCGTCTTCTGTTTCAAAATGTGGTTCTCTTCTTGAAGCTGTTGCAGACGGTCAACAAGTTGCTCAACATTTATCGTCAGTCTCTCAATCTCTTCATCAATATGTTTCATATCCTTCTGCACTGTTGTCGCAACCGTTCACTGGTCTGTTGACTCTTATGAGCTTGGCAACGATTTTCGCTGATTGAGTCTGCTGTTCGGGTAAGTCATGGCATTGCCCTTTATACGCCAGATGCATTTGCTTGGCGCAACTCCGCACCAAATTTTGAACTTATCCGTTCAGCCACACTTGTGACAATGCGCGCAATTTCCTCATCGGTCATTGTTCGCTCATAATTCACGAGTCTAAGTGAAAACGCCATGCTTCGTTTGGCCTTTCCTGCTTGCGACGCCTCTTTCGGCTCATAGACATCAAAAATCGTCACGGTCTGAATCGTTCCATCTACCTTTAACATCTCCTCGACCATATCGCTGGCTTTCACATCTGCCGAAACGAAAAAGGCTAGGTCTCGCACCACAACTGGAAACTTTGCAGGTTCCTGGTATCGAATCAAGGAACTTGTCGCTTGCTTCAACACCTCCACATCGAGCTCCGCATAGAAGACAGGTTGCTCGATTTCATATCGTCTCAAAATGCGTTTCGGCACAATTTCCAGCGTCCCTGCAAGGCCGCCAGAAGCACGGCTTCTTGCACCGTTGGAATTCAACTCATCTTGTGAAACCACTTGAATTTCAAGGCGCAAGCCATTACGAGTATAAGCAACAAACTTCGATTTATCAAAGCACTTCAACCGTTTCAAGAGCAGTTCCACTGCACCCTTCAAATCAAAAAAATCTGAATCATCTTTTGGCAAGTTCCACAGCGTTGGGTATCGCTTGCCTGTTATCAAGATTCCAAGCCGATTGTGCTCGCCGTAGCCTTTGATGTAAGTGCCGTTCTCATCAGGTTCAAACGTGTGCCCAATCTCAAACAGCCGCATATCCCTATTGCCACGATTAAGATTGTGCGCCACGACTTTCAGGAACGAGGGTAAGAGCGACGGCCGAAGTGCCTGCATTTCTTCGCTCACTGGGTTCAGCGTGCAAATCGGTTGCTCAATAAATTCTTTGGCTTCATCAAGCGGCAAGAGCGGATTGGTGAGAATTTCTCGGAAGCCAAGTCCAATCATCGTTTGGCGCAAGCCATCATCAAAGGTCGCCAATCGGTTGTCACTTTGTGGATAAGCGGCATTCATTTTTTCAGACGGCGGAATGTTGTCATAGCCATAAACGCGCACAATTTCTTCAATCAAATCGGCTTCTTGCGACAAATCCGCACGAAAGCTTGGCACGGCAAAGACTTTCTTTTCGCCTTCTTCTCTCACTTTGCGAATGCCGATGTGCTCGAGCATGGCGGTCATGGTGTCGGTGGAAATCTCTGCGCCAATCAAGGCTTTAGCACGGGTTGGATTGAGCGCAATTTCAATCGGCTTCGGCGTTTGAAGTGCGACTTCACTGGCTTCTATGACTTTTCCGCCTGCCAGTTCCAAAATCAACTTCGTGGCTAACTCTGCCGCATAACGAATCTGCAACGGGTCAACGCCGCGCTCAAAGCGATACGAGGCATCGGTTGACATGCCCAATGTTTTCGCAGTTTTTCGGATTTTGGATGGATTAAAATACGCTGATTCCAACAAGATGCGCGAAGTGTGAAGCGAAATTTCAGACTCCAAGCCGCCCATTACGCCGCCAATCGCCACGGGCTTTTGTGCATCGCAAATCATGGTCATGCCTTCTTTCAGTTCGCGCTCTTTTCCGTCAAGCGTTTTGAACTTGCCTGTGCAGTTATTTCGCACGATAATGCGTTGCCCATGGAGCGTATCTAAATCAAACGCATGAAGGGGCTGTCCGATAGCGTGCAGCACATAGTTTGTGATGTCGACGATGTTGTTAATCGGGCGCAAGCCAACGGCGCGCAGCAAGGCTTGTAGCCACTTGGGCGAAGGCGCCACCGTAACATCTTCAATCAGCACCGCCACATAGTGCGAGCACCCTACGGGGTCCTGAATCATGATGCGGTTCGTTGTGGTTGAAAAATTCAGCCTGGGCGCATCGAGGCGTTTGAGATTATGCTCGCCGACAAGTTCGCGTGCCACCCCTTGATGCGAGAGCCAATCGGGTCGGTTCGGCGTGATGGAAATTTCAAACACCGTATCGCGTTGCAGATAGGTTTCAAACGGCTCACCAATTGCGTAATCATCGGGCAAAACCATAATGCCATCGTGATTGTCGGAAAGTCCCAGTTCATCTTCGGCGCAAATCATGCCTTCGGAGACTTCGCCTCGAATTTTGGTTTTTTTGATGGTGAGCGTTTCGCCTGACTTGGTTTTTAACTCTGCGCCGACCAACGCCACAGGCACGGTTTGCCCTGCCGCTACATTCGGTGCACCGCAGACGATAGACAGCAGTGCCCCCGATGGATTCGCTTTGCCCACATCAACTTTGCAGAGCGAGAGTTTATCGGCATTCGGATGCTTTTGGCACTCGACCACTTTGCCAACCACCACGTTGGTAAAGCTGCCGCCCAGTTGCTCAATGCTTTCAACCTCAATGCCCAGTGAAGTCAGCCGTGAAGCAATCGTGTAACTATCGTTTGACAGGTCAGGCGCGAAGTGTTTGAGCCATTGAAGAGAGAGTTTCATAAAAAGATGCCACTAATTAAGGTTGCTTTTTGTGATGAATCGCCCCGTTGTCATGGTTGCACGTCTAAAACCCATCTTGATTTATGCGATTGCTTTGATTGACGATTTGTCGCCAGTTCTCGTTATGCACTTCGCCGATTGCCGTTGAGTGAATGAGTTCGTAACGACCAAAGCCCATTCTATCGGCGAAGACAAAAATCACATTACCTTGTCCCGGTATGTTTTCATATTGCCAGATTTCGTAAGGCTTTTGATTGCTGGAAGAATTTTCGCGCTCGATGTTTTGCGGTTCGCCGTATTTGATGAAGATGCGTCCTTTATCCATTTTGTAGCCTAGGGTTGAGCCTTGTGAGAAACGGCGATTGGCTTCTTCGATTTTGTTCATGTAGGCGCGTCGAGCCGATGTGCCCCCGCGTGTTGCCCAAAAGCGCTCAAAAAATTTTCGTTTCTCTTCAACTGTCCTGATGCTCCTGTATGCTTCTTTTTCATCGCCTGTTATGATGTATTCAACTTGCTGGCGCATTTCATCCAGCAGTTCTTCTGACATGCCTGAAAATTCTATCGAGAGTGCGTCTATATTGCGCTCTGCAACCATTTCAGGCTTGATGTTCGGATTGTAAATGAAGATGGATTTCGTGCGGCGAATTATCGGCTTGAACGATGAATCCGAGAGTTCAAAGTGATAGTCATACTTGCCGCTCAATAAGCTATCAATTGGTGTTTTTTCCACATAGACAACGGCGTCGGCGGTTCGTCGGCGCACTCTGCGGCGTTCGGTTTCTTCAAGCGCTATGCCGTTGCGCGAAAGATAGGTGCGCGTGTAGAGCGAATCAGAGTTCAAACGCAGGTTGCGCACCAAGTTGTAAATCTCAATATAAACCGAAAGGTTTGGCACGGTGTTGCCAAAAATTGCCGTCGGATTTGGGATGACTTCGAGGGAGTTTTTGTAGAACGGTGATTTTGTGTTGTCGCTCTTGAAAATGTTGAACGCCAGTTCAATATCGCTGACACGAAGGCTATCGGAATCAAAGGAGCGAAGTTTGATGCGCTTGAACTCGCCTTTGCCAAAAAGTCGGTTGTTCTCTTGTGCCGAAAGCGTGAAGTCGTACGTGCCGGGCGAAAGCACCATTGGAAACCGTGCAATCAGCAACCCCTCTTCGCGGTTCGACGCACTTTCGGCAGAGATAAGTTTCAGCGTTTCGGTTTTCTCCAATCCACTCTTCTCTCTTGCAGTCAGCACCAGGTCTATCTCCACTCGCATCGTGCTGTCTTGAATCTGGTAGGGCAATTTGGCTTTTTGAAACGCCACGAAAAATTCAATCAGCACTTTGCCTGAATCGGCTTTGAAGGTTGCATAGTCGGTGCTTTCAGCAAGGTTAATCGGTTGCGCCTTTGCACCCAGAACGAAGCCTAGCACGATGAGAGAGAGCCATGCACTTTTCATGGAGTTGTTAGAACTTTTCATCGAATTAAAAAGTGCAAAATGAATGGTTTCACTTTGCACTTTGGTGAAGTCGCTTCGCTCAAAGTTACTTCATCAGTATCATTTTTTTCGTCTCAACAAAGTTGCCAGCTTGCAGTCGGTAGAAATAGATGCCACTGGCAAGGTTGAGCGTTTGGGCGTTGAAGGCAATCAGGTAAGCGCCGGCGTCCTGGCGCGCATTGACGAGCGTGGCAAGTTTTCTGCCGAGCATATCGTAGAGTTCGAGTTTGACATCAGACGCAACAGGCAAGCGATAACCGATGCGCGTTTCAGGGTTAAATGGATTCGGGTAGTTTTGATTGAGCGCGAAGGCTGTTGGCGCGCCGACAACAGTCTCAACGATAGGGCTGTATGAAAATGTGCCATTAAAATCAATTTGCTTTAAGCGATATAGCATAGTGCCGGTCGGGGCGGCGTTGTCGCTGAACTCGTAGCGTTGCACTTCGGATGTTGTGCCTCTACCTTGCACGAAGCCAATCATTTGCCAATCGGTCGTAGGCTGTTTACGCTCCACTTCAAAGCCTGCGTTGTTCACTTCGCAACAGGTTTCCCAAAGCAGTTGAACGCTGTACTCGCTTGGAATTGCGACAAATGACGACCACTCAACCGAAAGCGGTTTATCACCAATGCCTGCCAGCGGAATGCGCACCACAGGCGGCGCGGCGTTGCTTCTGATAGTCAATGTATCCGCATAGTTGCCCACAGCCGTTGGCGAGAAAGTGATGATGAGTGTATCGCTCGAATTCGGCGCAATGGTGGTTGCGGTTTTTGAAACACTGAACACAGCGGTTTGCGTGCTGATAGAAGAAATCACCAGCGGCGCATTTCCTATGTTGCGCAAAATGAGCGTGTCGGTTTTTTGTTCTTGCGCAGGCACAGAGCCAAAATTTCTTAACGATTGTGCAACCACCAGAATTGGCGCGGGCGTTGAAGAGACCAGTCGCCAAATCCGCCCTGCCGTTGAGTTGTAGCCAACTACTAAAATCTCGTTGTTGAAATCTTCTCCAAACGAGGAAATCAGTTGCGAACCTTGCAAGAGAAATTGATTCGTTGCAGGTGAGTTAAAGTCGTAAGTCAGTGCCCAAATTCGGCGTGAGACATAGTCGCCGTAAATGTATTTGCCGTAAAGCGCAGGAATGCGTGAGCCCCGATATACGTAGCCTCCTGTAATGGACGCATCTCCGTTGCTGTGTGAATATACCCAGATTGGGAAAATTGCATTCGGCGGCGTGGGGTCACCTACGTTGTAGACGGCATTGCCTTCGAACTTGCGCCAGCCATAGTTGCCGCCGCTGACAATAATGTTGATTTCTTCCCACGCATTTTGACCGACATCTGCGCCCCAAATTCTGCCTTGCTCATCAAAACTGAACTTCCACATGTTGCGCAAGCCCCATGCAAAAATTTCTTCACGCACGTTTGGCTGACCTACAAACGGATTGGTCGGCGGAATGGCATAGTTCAGTGGCGATTGAACATGATTCACATCAATTCTCAACAATTTGCCGAGTATGGTGTTGCGGTTTTGTGCGCGATTGCCAGGGTCGCCTGCGCTTCCGCCATCGCCCAGCGAAATGTAGAGATAGCCGTCAGGACCAAAAGCGATTTTTCCGCCGTTGTGATTTGCATATGGTTGCGGTTCTGTCAAAATCACTTGTCGGCTTGAAAAAATCGCCGAATCAGGATTTTGAACACTCGTTTGAAAACGAGCCACTTCACTTCGAAGCGGCGAACCTGTGGTGTAATAGACAAAAAAGGTGCGATTTTGTGCGTAGTTCGGGTGAAGCGCCATGCCCAATAAGCCGGTCTCACTGCCCGTTTGCGAAACAATTGAGGAAAGGTCAAGAAACACTTTGCGCTGGCTCACCGTTGGCGAATCTTCAAACACATAAATCAGCCCGCGTTGCTGAACCACGAAGAGCCGATTTGTTCCGTCATTGGCTTTCACGATTTCAACGGCATTGGAAAAGTTGGGAAGATTGGGATACGCATCAACAAGGGAGTATTGCGCAAACACACGCCACGAAAACACAGAAGAAAGCAGCAAGAATGCTCCAACACTTTTTTTCATCTTTTATTTGAAAAGTTTGGATTTAGAAAGCCAGAATATACACTTTTTCGAGTGCAAACAGTCAAAGGCGAAAGCAAAGGATTAGGTTTCAACGGCTTCGGTTTTCAGCCCAATGACATCTTTGCCAAACTTGCCGATGATGAAAATGGTAATTTCAACTTTTCCGACGCGATAGACGGTGAGGTCAGTAAGGTGTGCTTGTAAAAACTCTTGTAAGGCTTTGAACTGTGCGACTTGTTCTTTTTGGACTTCATCGTGCCACTCTTGCTCTACCGAGAGGTTGCGAAAGAGATAGTCGAGTGAGGTGTTCTCAACAGGTGAATCGGTCGGCAAGCCGCAGTGAGCAAGCCACTTTTCGGTGTTGTAGAAGTCATCGGCAAAATTTTCCCACACAATCACTTCAAACGGAAAATCAGATTCGCTGGGGAAGTAGAGCCCATCAGTTTTCGCTTTAAGTTGCGCGATGAGTTCATCTTTGGTCATTTAGTCGACGCGTTTGAGTTTTTGTTTTTCGACTTTTTGCAGTCGGATTGCAGAATCTTCAAGAATCGGCAGGGCTTGCGAGGCATCGATTCGGGCGGCGGTTTCAATATCCTTTCCGAAACCGAGTTGGGCGAGGTATCTGCCGTGTTCGCTGTCGCGCAAGGCGGCAAGTTCATTGCCTCTGAACTTTTCATAAAGAATGCGTGCGGCTAAGGCACTATCGGAAAGTAGAAAGGCTTGTCCCTTTTTATCGGTCAGAAGTTTGTCGACGAGTAACCCTGCGCAAATCGTATCTTCAAGCGAAAAACGATTTTCTTTGCCTGCACACAGAATTGACAGGTTGTATTCAAGGTTGTCGGGTTTGAGAATAAACTCCTTGACCGTAGAGATGTTTAGAAACCCACAGATGACCAGAACCTTTGCCGATTTTGCTTTAACGATGGCGCGTGTGCCGTTGGTGGTGCAGAACACCAGAGACTTTTCGCCAACGACTGATGCAGAAAATTCTTCGGGCGAATTTCCCAAATCAAAGCCTTGAATCACTTTGCCGTGCCGCTCGCCTGAAAGAAGCGGCCGTTCAGCAACCCTACTCGTGGCCACCTTGAGTGCTTCCTCGATTTCAGCCACAGGAATAATCTCTTTTGCTCCATTCTCGAGAGCCGTAATCATCGTTGTACTGGCACGCAACACATCCACGACAACCACGACCTTGTCGCTCAACGTCCCCTCATCAACGCATGCGGGTGTAAAAAATACGTCAATTTTCATTTGGTGTATAGATGTCTAAACTACGACTACGGTTTGTGATTGGTGCGTTTTTTCTCTACAAACGGCGGTTTGACGATTTCCGCTTCGAGATGTTCGCCGCGAATTTTGATATAAACAGTCTTGCCAATGGCGGCATGCTTTGCCTGCACGAAGCCTGTGCCAATGGGTTTCTCAAGCGTTGGCGAAAGCGTGCCACTGCAAACCGTGCCAATTCTTTCGCCGTGAGCATCGCAAATTTCAAAACCTTGTCGTGCTATTGCTTTGCCCTTCATCACAAAGCCAATAAGCTTCTTTTGTGGATGGTCTTTTGCCTTTAAGCATGCCTCCTTGCCATTGAAGCTACCTTTTGAAAACTTTACAATCCATTCCAAACCTGCTTCAATCGGGTTGATGGTTTCGGTCAGTTCGTGCCCATAGAGCGCATAGCCCATTTCCAAGCGAAGCGTATCACGAGCGCCAAGCCCAACTGGCTTGATGTTGAATGGCTGACCAGCCTCAAAAATGGCGTTCCAGACTTGTTCGGCATATTGATTCTCGAAGCAGAGTTCGAAGCCGTCCTCACCTGTGTAACCCGTGCGCGAAATCATCATCTCAACACCTGCCAATTTGCCCAATGTGAAATGGTAGTAGCGAAGGTTCGCAAGGTTTATCTGCGTCAGCGGCTGGAGCGTTGCTTCGGCATGTTTGCCCTGCACCGCAAGCAGTGAAAGCTCATCAGAGCGGTTGATGATTTCAATGCCATTGGTTCTGTTTCGTTCAAGCCATTGAAGGTCTTTCTCAATGTTGCTGGCGTTAATGACCAGCAAGTAATGCGTTGGCGAAAAGCGGCTGATGATTAAATCATCGACCGTGCCCCCGTCAGGATATTGCCCGTCGCCCTCGTAGAGCATCGCACTGTATTGTGATTTTCCGTCCACAAGTTTCGAGATGTCGTTGGTTGTTACTTTCTGCAAAAAGGCCTCGGCATCTTCACCCTTGATTTCCACTTCGCCCATGTGCGAGACGTCGAAGACACCAACCGACTCACGCACGGCTCTATGTTCCAGAATAATCCCTTCATAGTGAAGTGGCATTTCGTAACCACCAAACTCTACGAACCTTGCGCCTTTGGCTTTGTGGAGATGATAAAATGGTGTGCGTTTCACAGGGTTTAGACTTGATTAGCGGTTTTTCTCGCCAAGCTTGCTTTTGAATGAACTATTCATGAAATGGGCTCGGTGTGCTACACATTGGGGCAAGATACAAAAACATCCCCTTCTGCTGAAACTTCCCGCTTAACCTCGTTTCCTTGCCGTGGAGCGCAAAACCCCATGTGCGCTTTGCTTGCATTGGAGCCATTGAAGCCAGTATATTTGAGCGTGCAGTCTAAATCGGATTTCGGTCCAGATTATTCTTAAATTCCGCCTCATCTACACAGATTTTCCAATGACCTACACTGAACTGATTTATGAAGTAACCGACCGTGTTGCCGTTTTGACGCTTAACCGTCCTGACAAGCGCAATGCGCTCACGCCAACGCTTATCCGCGAACTCACCCATGCGCTTGAGACTGCCGAGCAAGATTCTTCGGTCAAACTCATCCTCCTGCAAGGTGCTGGTAAGGCCTTCTGCGCTGGGTTGGATTTGGAGATGCTGGGGCAACTTGCACAAAACAGCACCATGGAAAACCTCTACGATTCGGAAGCTATTGCACGTTTGTTCAAGAAAATTTATGCCAATAAAAAACTGACCATTGCCAAAGTGCATGGCGCTGCCATTGCTGGGGGATGCGGCATAGCCACCAGTGCTGATATTGTTATCGCTGATTCCGAGCATGCACGCTTTGGCTACACAGAAACGCGTATCGGCTTTGTGCCTGCGATTGTCGCTGTCTTGATTCTGCGTAAAACTCGGCATGCCAGCATACGCGAACTCTTGCTTCGTGGCAACTTCATCTCCGCCGACGATGCTCTCCGACTTGGACTTATCAATTACAGCGTGCCTTCACACCAGTTGGATGCATTTACCCAAGAGTTAATTCAAGACCTTTTGAACCATGTGAGCGCCACCTCGGTTGAACTGACCAAGAAATTGCTCACTGCCATTGAAACCATGAGCCTTGATAACGCCATAGAGTTTGCCGTTTCACTCAATGCGCTCTCGCGTACGACCGACGACCTGAAAAGAGGCATTCGCGCCTTTCTAAACAAGGAGAACCTGCAATGGTGAAGCTTTCCGTGATAGTCTTAGGGTTATTCTGGGCGGTTGAACTGTTTGCACAGCCTTTCACGAAGGAAATTCTGCAAGCCGCTCATGAGGGCAATCGCCGTGCATTGGAATCGCTTCGGCAGCAAGCGCTGAACGAGGAAGAAAGACTTATCGTCGAGGCGCTGTTGCAACTTGATGGTGCGCTTGCCGCCAAGATGTATCAATCGCTCATGGCGAAACATCCGTCTTCACCTTTTGTTCGCTTGGCTGACTCACGCTTGCGCGAGTATAACCTTGCGGTTGTCGGCGGCTATGTCACAACTCCGTCAATGCCTGCACAGCCTGAACCGAAGCCAACGCTCGCTCCACCCAATGCCTCAAAATTGATGGTGCCCGGACCCGTTGAGTCACAACTTTCCGACATTTTGCCTAAGCCTGTGCCCAACAAGATGCCCAGTCCAGGCTTGATTCGATTCACCATTCAGTTCGGCAGTTTTCTTTCACGCGTACAAGCGGAAACGTTCCAACAGCAATTGCGTTCGAAAGTAGCAACGCGGATTGTTGAACTAATAGACGATTTTGGCAGAACATCGTATAAAGTTCGCTCTGAAGCATTCTATGACTCAAAGCCCGATGCTATCAGCGCCGCTAAAAAGTTGAATCTTGATTTTTACGTTGTCGCCGAATAAACCCTTTGTAAGTATGAAGAACGAGACTGTGATTATTGGTGCATCGCCGAAAATCCGTGAAGTTATCGCGCTCGCCGAGCAAGTTGCCAAGACCGACGTGACTGTGCTTCTGACAGGCGAGAGTGGTACGGGCAAGGAAGTTTTCGCTCGGTTCATCCACGAAAGAAGCCCAAGAGCGCATGAAAAGTTTATTCCCATTAACTGCGGGGCTTTGCCACAAGGCGTCTTGGAGTCGGAACTGTTTGGGCACGAGAAAGGCTCCTTTACGGGCGCTGTTTCCCAGCGTAAGGGATACTTCGAAAGTGCAGACGGCGGCACGATTTTCCTCGATGAAATCGGCGAAATGCCCCTTGAAACCCAAGTCAAATTGCTGCGCGTCTTGGAGACCGGCGAATTTTTCCGTGTCGGCTCTTCTGAAACGCACCACACCAACGTGCGCATTATTGCCGCCACCAACCGTCGATTGGATGAAGAAGTTCAGAAAAAACGCTTCCGCGAAGACCTCTACTTCCGCCTACGAACTGTCGAACTCAAGCTCCCGCCCTTGCGCGAGCGCAAAGAAGATATTTTGCTCCTGGCGGAAAAATTTATCCGCGATTTTGAAAAAAAGCACCGTCTGAAATTCGTTGGCTTCACCCCTGATGCTACCGAACTGCTACTCGGCTATGAATGGTATGGGAATGTGCGTGAGCTGCGCAATGTGATTGAATCGCTCCTTGTGCTTGAGCGCAATGAAAAAATTAACGCCGAAACCTTGATGAAGTATCTGCAAGCTCCACCATCCGAAACATACTCAACATCATCGCTGGTGCCGCTTGCTCAACCCGTTCAAAAATCGGCGGAGCATCTTATTCAACAAGAACTCATCTATCGCGCCTTGCTACAATTGCAAGCCGATGTTCGCGAAGTGAAGTCGCTTTTGCTCAAGCTTTCCGAGCGTCAGGATACCTCTCAAACCCAGTCTCCTACTCCACTTCTATTGCCTGAACCGCAACAGCCGCACCAAGAAAGTCTGCGCGAGCTGCTTCAATCGTTCTATGAGCGCTGCGCCAATGAAGACCAGCCCCCTTCGCTTCAAGAATTAGAGCGATATGCTATTGAACAAACCTTGAAGCGCGTCGGTGGTAGCCGCCGAAAAGCCGCCAAACTCTTGGGCATTACTGAACGCACGCTCTACCGAAAAATTCACGAATACGATTTACACCACATTCACCAAAAGTCATGACTTTCAAAACCCAACCTTAATCGCATATGATTTACCTTTTCATCTCCGATATGCTCTTTCAAAGCCGCATCGAAAACGAACTGCGTAACCTTGACCTTAAAGGCAAGTTTGTCAAATCGGTCGACGAAGTGCAGGAACTCGGCAAGCAATCCTTTGCAATTTTTGACCTTAGTGAGTCGAACAACCTGGAAAATCTCAAACGCTTCAGAGAAAAATTCCCACATGTAAAAACTCTTGGCTTCTTTCCGCATGTTAATGAGGAGTTGAAACAAAAAGCCGTTGCGCTTGGCTGTTCATCAATCATCCCGCGCTTTGAATTCACTAAAAACATGCGCGCCATTCTACAAGGCAAATAAATCATATTCTCACTATGTTTGAACTCACAGACATTTCTGCTCAATCTAAAACCGACTTCTACAAATCGCTTACGGCTAAGCTTTACCACTTGCTCGAGGGCGAGCGCGATTTTCTTGCCAACACCGCCAATTTTTCCGCACTGCTTTTCCACACCATGCCTGATGTGAACTGGGTAGGTTTTTATTTCTACAAAGGTGGCGGATTGGTGTTAGGACCCTTTCAAGGCAAACCTGCCTGCACACGCATGGCGATTGGTAAAGGGGTTTGTGGCACAGCCGCCGAGAAACTGAAAACCCTCATCGTGAAAAATGTTCACGAATTTCCTGGACATATTGCTTGCGACAGCGCCTCTCATTCGGAAATCGTTGTCCCGCTCATTCGGCAAGGCAAACTGCTCGGCGTCTTGGATATTGACAGCCCGCAACTTGCGCGCTTCGATGAAGAAGACAAGGCTGGGCTTGAAAACTTGGTCGAACTGCTTCTCATATCAAGCGACGTTTGAGATATGTCGCTACATGCAGAACATTTGACGAAATCCTACGGCAACACGCCTGTCTTGCGCCATGTGTCCTTTAGCTGTGAAAGTGGAGAGTTCTTTTCTATTCTTGGGCCGTCAGGAAGTGGAAAAACGACACTTCTTCGCATCATTGCTGGACTTGAAATCAGCGATAGTGGCAGAATTCTTTTGAATGGGAAAGACATTTCTACCCTGCCTGCACACAAGCGCAAACTCCCAATGGTGTTTCAGAACTACGCGCTCTTCCCACATCTGTCCGTGTTTGAGAATGTGGCTTTTGGATTGCGCGAGCAAAAACGACCTGAACCTGACATTCGCGCCGCTGTTTTAGACACGCTCAAACTGCTTTCAATTGACGATAAAATGCATCGTTTTCCCTCGGAGCTTTCTGGTGGCGAGCAACAACGTGTCGCCATTGCACGCGCCTTAGCTCTTGGCTCACCGATTACGCTCCTCGATGAACCGCTCTCAAACCTTGACGCTGAACTGCGCCGCACCATGCAAAAAGAACTCAAAGCCATTCAGCGCAACACAGGACGCACCTTCATCTACATCACGCACGACCAAGACGAAGCCCTCATGCTCTCCGACAAAGTCTTAATTCTGCACAAAGGCATCGCTTTTGAATGCGGCTCACCCGAAGACATTTATCACCACCCGAAAACGTTCTTCGGCGCACGCTTCTTCGGCCATGCAAATGTCATCCGCGTTCAAAGCCTTGACAAGCATCACCTCAAAACCGATACCGGTCTGGTGCTCACACACTGCGAAAACTTGCAAGGGCGAGATTTCTACGTCGTGATTCGTCCTGAACATCTCGAGCCAACCGATACCTTCGCGAAAAACACATTCAGAGCCCAAGTGCTCGCCCGTTATTTCAAAGGCGCATTTCTCGAATATCTCATCCAAATCGAGGGCGTTCAGTTGACAATGATTACCACACAATCGCTTTCTGCCGAGCCGCTCATTTGCGTTCGCAAGTTCTTTATCTTCCCACTCGATGCCAACAACTCGCCCTAACACCAAACCGCGACCACAGCACTTGCCACCACATGCAGATTTGCCAACCTTTCAGACACGCTCAAAGGCTTGAACCCATGAAACTTACAAAATCGCTTTTCTTGCAAGGTCCAGCCGGCAAGTTAGAATCGCTCTATAATCCACAACCCTCGCCGAAGTTCCTCGCCGTCTGTTGCCACCCGCACCCGCTTTATCAAGGCACGATGCACAACAAGGTGATTGTCGGCGCGGCAAATACGCTGTGGGAATTAGGCGGCGCAACGCTTCGCTTCAACTTTCGCGGCGTGATGGCAAGCGAGGGCAAGTATGATAACGGAATCGGCGAAGAAGATGATGTGAAAACCGCCTGCGACTTTCTGCTTCGTGAATATGCGCACACCAACGCGCCGCTTCTCGTTTGTGGATTTTCTTTCGGTGCGTGGGTGGGCATGAAATACGGCTCAAAAGATGAACGCGTGAAATATCTTGTTGGACTTGGCTTACCGCTTCGGCTCTTCGACGCACCTTATCTCAAAACCCTTCGCACACCAAAACTTATCATCTGGGGCGACCGAGACGAATACAATCCAATGGAAAAAATTTCAAGCGTGATTGAAGAGATTGCCGAGCCGAAAACGATTGAAATCATTGACAATGCCGACCACTTCTTTACCGCAAAACTGCACGTGATGCGTGAGATATTAGGACAATGGGTGAGAAAAACGGTCTTGACTGAAACGCTCTAAATCCTTACTCCGACTTGCGCGAGAGGTATTTCCGCCGAATCACCGAGCCTGAAAGCCGCTGATGACCACAGCGGCGAAGACGATTTGCAAGAGCTCAAATCACCCTGCCGCCGAAAAGAAAGAATCGCACGAACCAAACCGCACAGCCCAACAGTCCTGCCAATGCTCCAGTCTGAAAACACACGCCGAGCGTTGGATAGACTTCATTCGCACGAACGTAGTGATACGCCGCAACGCCGCCCGCCAGCCTTAAGCCAATACCGCCAAGCGCATTCACGAGATTCAAAATCGGCACTATGCTGATAACATTGTTGATGATTGCGCCATACAGCACAGAACGCCAATAACTTGGCGCTTGTGTATCGCTCATTGTTTTAGTCCTAATTGTTCATCTAAAAAATCATCAATCGAATACACGCCCGTTCTGCCTTGAATCCACTTTGCCGCTTCAAGCGCACCCTTTGCGAATCCGTAGCGATTTTTGGCGTTGTGCGTGAAGACAATCTCATCAAATTCGGAGTCAATATGAACGCTGTGCGTGCCAAAGACTTTGCCGAGTCGCATTGAGGCAATCTGCAATTCATTTTCCAACGGCTTTTGATGGGTGTCGGTTTGAATCGCAGTTTTGCGCGGCATATTCGTCAAAATTTCATTGGCAATCGTGAGTGCCGTGCCGCTGGGCGAATCTAATTTCGCCGTGTGATGAATTTCGGAGACGGCGATGTCGAAGTCAGGAAACGGCGCGTAAAGTTTTGCAACGGCTCGCACCGCTCGAAAAAAAAGTTGAACGCCGAGTGAAAAATTCGATGCGTAAATCATCGCCCCATTGTAGGCATAGACCTGTCGTTTTACCTGTTCCAGTTCCTTGTGCCAACCTGTTGTGCCCACAACTATTGGCTTTCGGGCTTCTAAGAGCGCTGGTAAGTTATACAGAAAGGCATCGTGCCGTGTAAAATCAATCACGGCGTCTACGTCCTTGAACCGTTCAGGCGTCAGAACATCGGTAGATTCGAGCCTTTGAACAACTTGACAGCCGTGTTCATGTGCAATTGCATCAATGGCTTTGCCCATTCGGCCGTAGCCTAAAAGCGCAATGTTGAGCATTGGTTAGAATTCTTGTTGGACTAAAACGGCATGTTCAGTTGGAATAAAGTTAATGTCGGGCTGTTTGAAATTGGCGGCGCCAGCGTGAGCACATCGCTTGTATCGAAATCAAATAAATGTGCATCAATATAGGCATCGAGGATAGAAAGTGCGTAAACCAGCACTACATAAACCGCAAACTCATCGCGCTGCCCGCGATAAAAATCGCGCAACCGTCGATTGAACTCGGCATTTGGCGGCACAGGGGTTTGCTTCAAGTCGTTTTGATAGCGGTCGCGATAGGTTGCATACAAGTTGTTCTGGCGAGCAAAATTATAAGCGAACCAACCTCCAAGACCAAGAAAAACGGGGACTTTCCAATAGGCACGATTGTAGAACTGTCCGAATGTCGGAATCAGCGCAGAGTATAGCGTTACTTGCGAAGGCGAAAGCCGCTTTTGTTTGTATTCCATCACCTCAACGCTTGATAACGGAATGGAAAGCGAATCTGTTTGCGCACTTGCCGATACCGACATCACCGCCGCCATGAATAGACTTGCTCCATTCAAAATTAGCATAAAAATGCAATTTGAGAGCCTTGAAGATACTTTCAAAGAGAGAAGGCTCAACATAGCAAGCATTTTAGCCAAGAACCTGCGCCATTGAGCGTCAATCTTGTGCAAAGAGAGGGAATGTAACCTCACCCTGTCGCTGCGCGACATCCCTCTCCTTACAAAGGAGAGGGACGTTTCGGCAACGCCGAAACAGGGTGAGGTCAGGGATAAGACTTTGCAGTCAATGTTGCTTAAATCAAGCATTTCTTGATGGAGTAGGTCTAACATACCGTTCCACTCACTTCGCTTCATCACAGGTTCACTCTCTTTTTGCTTTCACACATTGAGTATCTCATCAAGTTTCTTGAAAAGTTCCTCTACTTCATATGGTTTTGAGAGTAATCCATTTGCGCCGCTTTCCAAGAGTTTCTGCACGACTTCATCTTTCGCAAAGCCCGTCGCAATTAGAATTGGCATTGATGGAAACAGATTTCGGATTTCTGCAAAGGCTTTCGCGCCGCTCATTTTTGGCATATTCATATCGAGCACAACCCCATCAATGCGTACTCCTTGCGTTTCTAACTGTTTGAGCATCTCAATCGCTTCAAGTCCGTTCGATGCTTCATACACTCCATATCCTGCTTCAATGAGTTGTTCGGCGAGCAACTCTCGTAGCATTTCTTCATCATCAACAATCAAAATTTTCTTGTTTGCTAATATCGTTTTCTGGCTTTTTTCTACCGTGGCATTTTCGCTTTGAGATGACTTCGGCTGTGTCATGGTCGGCAAATACACATGAAACGTTGTTCCTTTGCCGACTTCTGACTCGACATCCACTTTGCCGTGATGATTTTTCACAATGCCGTAGACCATTGCCAGCCCTAATCCTGTACCTTTCCCGACTTCTTTGGTTGTAAAAAACGGTTCAAAAATTTTGTGCTGAATTTCTTTTGGAATACCGATGCCTGAATCCGAAATCGCAAGGTGCAAATACGATTGGCTCAATGTGAAGTATCGTTTATCAGGCGGTTCAACTTTAAGCGAAAAGGTCAGCGTTCCGAACTGCTTTTCGTCGAGCGTTGGCATGATTGCGTCGATGGCGTTGACGGCAAGGTTCAAAATGACTTGTTCGAGTTGGGCGTTATCGCCAGAGACTTTTGGAATGCTTCCAATCGCCTCCACTCGTATTTGAATACGCTTATCAATCGTGTGTTCTAAAATCTCAATGACACTTTTTACGACTTGATGAAGGTCGATAGGTTCGACTTGAATTTTGCCTTTGCGGGCAAAGCCTAAAAGTTGTTTGGTCAGAGCCGCGCCGCGTTCTGCCGCCGCTTTAATGCGCAAGGCATAACGCAGGAGTTTTTCATCGGTGGCCTTTTCAAGAATAAGATTCGCGTTGCCCAAAATTGTCGCTAAAATGTTGTTGAAGTCATGCGCAATGCCGCTTGAAAGCGTGCCGATGGCTTCCATTTTTTGGAGCTGTTGAAGTTGGTCGTAAAGTTCGGCGCGCTCTCGCTCAAGCGCTTTTTGCTTGGTGATATCGCGATTGATGGTGACAGTTCCAATCACTTCGCCTTTTGCATCATGCAGAAGCGATACGCTTGATTGAACGATGAGTTCCGTTCCATCTCTCTTGTGCTGGATTACTTCCCCCGACCACTCACCTGTTCTTTTTAGGATTTCTGCCACTTGCTCGTCATTCAGACCTTCCAGATATTTTGTGGTCGTGATTTGATGAATATGTTTTCCGATGACTTCCGATTCTTTCCAGCCATACATGGTTTCTGCCGCTTTGTTCCAACTGGTGATTTTGGACTCGTTATTGACTGAAATGATGGCTTCGGAGACGTTTTGAAGCAGGTTGGCTTGATAGCGCAGTTGGCGTTCGATGAGTTTACGCTCGGTGATGTCGGTAACGGTTGTAACCTTGAAGCGTTGTCCGTCCTCTAAAATCAAGCGTGCGGCAGTTACGGCGATGTTGCGAATCGAGCCGTTTTTGTGTTGGACTTGCCACTCGCCTGCGCTTGCGTCAGTGCCTTCAGCGATGTAGTCGTTGTGAAGTTGCTGGGCATACTCGCGCAGATAAGGCGGTAAAACAATCGTGAACGGTTGCCCGATGAGTTCCTCGCGGGTGTAGCCGTAGGTTTTGCAATAGGCGTTGTTGACTTCCACAAATTTGCCTTCTGAATTCGTCACGCATATACCAATGTCAGCAGCGTTGTAGACGGCTTTTAGGAGCGCGTCAGCATCACTCTTTAACTTCAAGGCTTGCTTTTCTGTGCTCATGTCGCTGATGACCACAACGCTTCCCAAAAAATTTTTTTCTTCATCAAACATCGGCGACGCATTGATGCGCAAGTGCTGAACGCCGCTTGCGCTGTGCCGCTCAATGTCATAGACCGATGCGATGCCTTTCTTGCATCGCTCAAACTCTAACTCGATTAGTTGCCGCTGCACTTTGTCGTTGGGCATTATGACCGTTTCAAACTTGTACCCAATTACCTCTGATTCCCTCATCTTCATAAGGTCATAAAAGGCTTGATTGGCAAACACAATCTCGCGCTCTGCATTTTTGATAACAACGGCTTGGCTCATGTTGGTGAGTGCGTTCCGCCAAACAACTTCCTGCAAAGTGGCAGATGATTTTTGTTTTGTTGGCGATAGATTCTCTTCTTTTGAGGGAGACGATGTAACCCTTTTTGATATCATTGTTTTAATTGTTTTAATCGTTTAATCGCCTTTAGTGCTTGCTTCGTATCATAAAAGCAGGCTGATATAGTGAAGTGTGTTTATTGTTGTTTCAAAATAGCAATTCTGTAACTTGTATCGATATACAAAAACCAACCTGTTATGTCGGAAATTAAGTTTCCTCTTGTTTATGAACTCAACACGCGGCTGTGGCTTCGCGAATTGTCGCAGAAACACGGAAAGCCCATTACCCTTGCCTCTGTGCCTGAAACGGAATTTCAGAAGTGGAAGCAGTATCGCTTTGATGCAATATGGCTGATGGGCGTTTGGAAGCCGAGCGAGAAAGGTCGTGAGATTGCACTTACACACGAAGGCCTTCGGCAGGCGTATTCAGAGGCACTGCCGAATTGGACTGAAGCGGATGTTGTTTGCTCACCCTATTGCATTGCGGATTATACTGTTTCAGAACACTTGGGCGGCGAAAGCGGCTTGCAAAAATTTCGTGAGCGCTTACATGCCATCGGGTTGAAACTCATTTTAGACTTTGTGCCGAACCACGTTGCGCTTGACCACAGTTGGCTTTCCACGCACCCGGATTACTTCATTTCGGCTCCAAAATCGCTTGCGCTTCAAAGTCAAGATTTTTATTCGCCCGACGGCGAGCATTACTTTGCGTGCGGCAAAGACCCTTACTTTCCTGCTTGGACCGATACGCTTCAACTCAATTACGCCAACCCCAATTTGCGCAAAGCCATGACACAACTCTTGCAATCACTGGCTAAACGGTGCGATGGCGTGCGATGCGATATGGCTATGCTCGAACTCAAATCCGTCTTTAATCACACTTGGCAGTGGCTGGCAGGCGAAATGACCGAAGAATTTTGGACCGATGCAATTGCTACCACAAAAGCCCTTAACCCTGATTTTCTTTTTATTGCCGAAGCCTATTGGGATACCGAATGGACATTGCAACAGATGGGCTTTGATTTTACCTACGACAAGAAACTTTACGACCGCTTGCAACGCCTTGACATTGCTGGCGTCAAAGGGCATTTATCGGCAAGTTGGGATTTTCAACGCAAGATGGTTTGCTTTACAGAAAATCATGATGAACCACGTGCCGCCGTGCAGTTTGGCAAGAACACCCGTGCCGCCATGCTCCTTGTGCTAACCATGCCCGGCATGCGACTTTTGCACCAAGGTCAACTCGAAGGCTACACGCGGCGCATCCCTGTTCAACTCATTCGACGCCTCGAAGAAGAAGGCGATAAGCGCATTTTGCAGTTCTATCAGCGCCTTGCACACGTGCTACACAACCCTGCTATTACCTGCGGCGGATTTCGCCTGCTCCACCTAAACGGCGACCCCGAAGTCATCGGCTTTACACGCTTCTACGGCTCAACCATTGCTCAAACTTTCACGCTTGTCAACCTGACCAATTTCCCCAAAGAAGTCTATTTCCCAACCGACGCTTTTAATAACATAGAAAACTACGAACACGTCGAGGTCATTACCACCGACCCGAAACATAGCCCGCAATTTGAGTTGTGGACAGGCGGCATTTCAGTTAGACTGCGTGCCAATGAAGGACTTTTGTTCATCGCAAAAGGGTAGGTTTGATTACTATGATACGCACGTCGCTCATTGTCATCTTGTGCTTGTGCAGTCCGTCTTCGACATCAGCGCAACTGCGTATTGTCATTGAGAAAAGCAACTTCACCCTGACGCTCTACGACGGCAACCGTGTTGTGAAAGTCTATCCTGTTGCTGTCGGGAAAAATCCCGGTGATAAGGAAACAGTTGGCGATATGCGCACGCCTATTGGCAAGTTTCGCATTGTCAGCATTCATGATGCAAGTGCTTGGACACATGACTTCAAAGATGGCAAGGGTGAAATCAAAGGTGCTTATGGTCCTTGGTTTTTGCGCCTTTATACAGGCAAAGATGCAACGGTTTCAGGCAAGGCGTGGACAGGTATCGGCATTCACGGCACGCACGCACCTGAATCCATCGGCACTTGCGCTACCGAAGGCTGTATTCACATGAAAAATGAGGACATCATCGACCTGAAAGCACGCGTCAAAATCGGCACGCCCGTCGAGATTCGCGAGTAACTACGGTTGCCCTAAATGCTTCGCCAAGAACTGCTCCATTCGCTCATAAAACTCGATGCGATTTTCTTCGTTGGCAAAGCCGTGTCCTTCATTTTCTTTCACGATGTATTCAACTTCAATGCCACGTGCACGCAAGGCTTCGACGATTTGATTGGATTCGTTCATGCTGACGCGAGGGTCTTTTGCGCCTTGCGCTACAAGCAACGGCGCTTTGATATTTGCCACATGAAAAATCGGCGAGCGTGCGGTTAAAAGTTCTTTTTCGGTTTCAGGATGGCCAACCATTTCATACATCATCTCAAGCATTGGTTTCCAGTAGGGCGGAAAGGATTGCATAAAAGTGAAAAGATTGGAGACTCCGCAAAAATCAATGCCGCATGCGTAGAGGTCGGGCGTAAAAGCTAATCCTGCCAGAACTGCGTAGCCGCCGTAACTGCCGCCAAAAATGGCAATGCGTTTCTTATCCGCAATGCCTTCGTTAATGAGCCAATGCACGCCGTCGGTGATGTCGTCTTGCATTTTGCCGCCCCATTCTTTGAACGAACGGGCCCAGAACGCTTTACCGTATCCCGTTGAGCCCCTAAAATTCATCTGAAACACTGCATAGCCGCGATTGGCAAGAAATTGCACGTGTGGTTGAAAGCCCCAAGTGTCGCGCGCCCATGGACCGCCATGCGGGTTTACCACAACTGGTAAGTTTTTTGGTTCGACATTTTTCGGCAAAGTCAAATAGCCGTGAATGGTTAAGCCATCGCGCGAGGTGTATTGAATCGGCTTCATCTCACACAAGTCATTGGGGTTGAGCCAATCGGCATGGTCGGCGAGTTTTTCAAGGTGATTGCGTTTCACATCATAGAGGTAACTTGTTCCTCGCGAGCGGTCGGAGTGTGTTTCAACAATCCACATTGATTCATCTTTTGTCATAGAGGGAATGATGAAATCCGTTCTCGGCAATTGCGCAGATAAGCGCTCAATCGCGTGCTTGGTTTCATCATCCAAAAAGTGCCGTTCTGATTTCCACAGCGTGTAGTTCACAGCGGTCAAGACTTTGCGCACCCGCGAATAATCCACACCGGTTATGTCGACTTCGGGATGCTCAAAGAGAACTTCTTCTTGCCGAGTTTCAGGATTGAAGCGCACGAATGCCAACTTATCTCGTCCGATATTCGAAAGCGCATAAAGGTGCTGATTGTCGAAGGTAAAATACTGTGGAATAAAGGTGTCTCTGAACGAAGTAGACACAATCGGCACGAAAGGGTCATGTTCCGACGCGCGATAGAGAATGTTCTTATTAACGCCGTCGGTTTGAACGCCCACTCGCACCTTGCCGTTATGGTCAGCCAGCCAGCCAATCACACCGCCCGGATTTTCAGCAATCAATTCGTGCTCGCCAGTCTTTACATTCATGCGATAGACATCGAAAAGTTGCGGGTTGCGTCGGTTCATCATAAAAATGATATGTGTGTCGTCATCTTTCAAATCGTCTATGACCCATGCTGCGACGTTCTCAAACGGAGTAAGGTCAGTTTCGCTTCGACCGTCGAGCGAGGCTAAAAAGAGGTGGAAGTTTTCATCGCCGCCGAAGTCGCGTGTGTAAAGCAATGTATTGTTGCCTTTCCAGAAGAATGTGTTGATGTCGCGCTCCGTTGAGCTTGTAATTCGGCGTATTTCGTGCGTGCCGCGCTTTTGAACGAAGATGTTTTTGCGATTTTCAAACGGCGCAAGAAATGCAATGTAGTCGCCATTGGGAGAAATGCGGAAGTGAGATTTTTCAGGATTGCGAAAGAAGTCGCGTAGTGGAATGCGTGCCATTATTTGCAAGAGAAGTAAAAAGATTGTAGATTTGACCACACAAGGTCAGTCCAAAACTCTGGGCTGACTTTTGTTTTTCACACCTAATTTAATACGAGAATCTAAACCGAAACGACTATGGCTGATACGGTCTATCTGACGCTTGAAGGTTATAGGCGTCTCAAAGAAGAATTGGAGCATCTAAAAAATGTGGAGCGAAACAGAGTTTTGGACAAAGTTGCTGAAGCCCGCTCGCATGGTGACCTTTCCGAGAATGCCGAGTACGAAGCTGCTAAAGAAGAGCAGGGTCAGCTTGAAGCAAGAATCGCCAGTTTGGAGCGCACGCTTTCAACTGCCAAAATTTTAGACGAGAGAAAAATTAGGACTGATAAAATCTACATTCTCACGACTGCTGTTCTCAAAAATCTATCCGATGGCAAAATCGTAGAATATACCCTTGTTTCTGCACACGAAGCCGACTTGGAGCGAGGCAGAATCTCTGTGCAATCGCCAATCGGAAAAAGTCTCTTGGGAAAGAGCGTTGGCGAAACTGTGGTTGTGAAAACGCCAGGCGGCGAAAAACGGTTTGAAGTGCTCGAAATCAAAGTGAAGTAAACTCAACCATCACCGCAATGGGGAAACGACAAATTATCATCAAAGGCACAGATGTTAAGCCGTCTCACATCGGCGAAGAGGTTAATCTCGAAGACCAATCCCTCAAGGTTTGGCATGGCCATATCACTGCTGTTACGGGCGATTCGCTCACGCTTCGTGATATGCGCCGAAAAGAACACACCTTCAAACTCAGCGACATCAAACGCATCTTCTTAGAGCGCGTCACTGCTTACTGACCTGTGAGCATGGAGGCTGAAGCTTGTTTTGCGTCCAGTTCTCATCTTTTATTGCCCACTCGATTGGGGTTTTGCTTCAATCCCATTAGAGCACTTTCAGAACGGATTTTCCATGGGAGAAAGGCAGGCTATTACCTGCCTGAATTTTCACTCTACTTCGGAAAAATTCCCTTATCTTTGCTGAAAGTGTAAATCTGCACACTATGAGTTCAACGCAGTTTTTAGAAGAGTCTGTTCAAACTGCTTCCCCCAATACACCATCACCTACAATTAAAACGGTTGGCATTCTCACCAGTGGTGGCGACTGTTCGGGCTTGAATGCTACACTTCGAGCCTGTGTCAAGACGCTTATTCATGACTATGGCGTTAGGGTTATTGGCTACCGTGATGGCTTTCGCGGTATGATTGAAAACGACTATCAAGAACTGACCTTCAAGGATGTGTCAGGTATTCTCGCCATTGGGGGCACTATTCTTGGCACGTCCAACAAAGCCAATCCTTTTCGACAATATCAACCCGAAACTGGCGAGTTCAAGGATGTTTCCAAACAAGTGGTGGCTGATGCTAAGAAACTGGGCATTGATGCGCTCATTGTTATTGGCGGCGATGGCACAATGTCTATGGCAGCACGATTTACTGAAATGGGACTTCCAACCGTAGGTATTCCCAAGACGATTGACAACGACTTAATGGCGACCGACCTCACCTTTGGCTTTTACACCGCTGTTGAAATCGTTAAGGAATCGATTGACCGCATTAATACGACGGCAATGTCGCATCATCGTGTCATGGTGATTGAAGTCATGGGGCGCTATGCAGGCTGGATTGCGCTCTATGGTGGCGTTGCAGGTGGCGCCGATGTGATTCTGATTCCTGAAATTCCTTATGATATCGATGTCGTCGCCGAAGTTTGCTCGAGACGCAATCAGCAAGGTAAAGGCTTCACAATTATTGTCATTGCCGAAGGTGCAAAGCCCATCGGCGGTGACCTCACGGTGCAAAAAATTGTGAAGGATAGTTTTGACACTTTGCGCTTGGGTGGCGTCGGTCATGTCTTGGCACGTCAGCTCGAGGAAAAACTGCCAAGACTTGAAATCCGCGTTACAATTCTCGGGCATCTTCAACGCGGCGGTTCGCCAACGGCCTTCGACCGCATCCTCTCAACACGCTTCGGACACTATGCGGCAAAGATGGTCATGCGTGGTGAATTTGCTAAGATGGTTGCTTTGCGAGGCAGTCAAATTGTCTCCGTGCCAATTGCTGAAGTTGCAGGCAAAAACAAATTTGTGCCGCCTGACCACGACCTCATTCTCGCTGCTAAATCGCTCGGCACTTCCTTCGGCGTAAGAGAATAATTCTGCGCTTACAAGTTTCTGACTTTCTCGAGAGGCTTCCAACGCGAAGCCTTTTTTATTTCGAGAGAATTTTTTTCAATAAGTTTTTTTTAATTAAAAATTTTTTAATAAAATTACGATGCTTTTTTTTAAGTAAATTTTTAACAATAAACTTTAAACAAATATGAAAAAGGCATTTTTTATTTTCTTGCTTGCGTTTTTCGTAACCACTGTTTCTGCGCAAACGCGCAATCCCATCACGGCTGAACAAGCCATCGAGCGGCTAAAAGCTGGAAATCGTCGGTTCGTCGAGGGCAAGACTATCCACCCGCGCCAAAGTCCTGAACGCGTTCGCGAAGTCGCCAAAGGTCAGAAGCCCTTTGCGATTATCGTCGGCTGTGCCGACAGCCGCGTGCCGAATGAAATCATTTTTGATGAAGGGCTGGGAGATTTATTTATCGTGCGCACAGCGGGGCAAGTCTCGGCGGCGGCATCGTTTGGAAGCATTGAGTTTGCCGAGGCTATTTTGGGCGCAAACTTGATTGTTGTGCTCGGACACACAGAGTGCGGCGCCGTCGCTGCGGCATGCAACTATCAGAAACCCGTCCCAGGGCACATCATCACGCTGGTCAACAACATCAAGCCTGCGGCAATGACTGTAGAAAAGCTCGTTAAGCAAGGGAAAATTGCAGAGAAAGATTTTCTCAATGAAACTGTAAAGCAAAATGTGCTCATGCAAGTCGAACAGCTCAGGAATTTAGAGCCCATTCTCGCCAACGCTGTAAGAACCGGCGAAGTCAAAATTGTCGGTGCGGTTTATAATCTCGCCACAGGTGTGGTGGAGTTCTTGCCTGAAACGCTTAATCCATAATCTATCCACATCAACAACCATGGAACTACAAGCATTAGCGGTGTCGCTGCTTTCGCCGATGGTCTTGGCATTTGCGCTGGGGATTATTGCGACCGTGTTGAAAAGCGACCTGAAATTTCCTGAGGAGCTTTACACGGCACTGACGATTTATTTACTTGTCGCCATCGGCTTGAAAGGCGGGTATAAACTCTCGATTACGCCGTTTTCACAGTTTGTCTATCCAGCACTGGCCGCCCTAGTGCTGGGCTTGGCGATTCCGATTTGGGCATATCAAATTCTCCTGCGAGTGGGGAAGTTTGATATTGCCAATTCGGCGGCGATTGCGGCGCACTACGGCTCGGTGTCGGCTGTAACCTTCGGCGAAGCCCTTGCCTTTCACGATAATCTCAAAGCCGCTTTGCTCGAACAAAATCCACAAATGACCGAAGAAGCCTTGAAACTTGCAGGCGGCATCTATGAAGGCTTTATGCCTGGCTTGCTCACGATTATGGAGTTTCCTGCTATCATTGTCGCGATTCTCACGGCGCGCCTTGCGTCCGCGCGATTAGCGACGGTGGGCGATGTGGCTGAAGCAAACGGCGATGCCTCACTCGGTAAGGTCATGCAAGAGCTCATTGCGGGCAAAAGCAACTTGCTGATGATTGGCTTTTCAATCATCGGCATCATTTGCGGCAAGCGTGGTTGGGAACAAGTCGCTCCGTTTTTTGACACGCCGTTTCGCGGCGTTCTTGCTCTGTTCTTGCTTGAAGCCGGATTAGTTACGGGAAGGCGACTGGGCGACTTAAAGAAGGTTGGCGGTTTTCTTATTGCCTTTGGAATTTTGATGCCGGTGTTGCACGCCATATTGGGCATTTATCTTGGCAAGCTTGCAGGGCTTTCGCTCGGAGGGGCAACGATTCTCGGGGTGCTGGCGGCAAGTGCTTCTTACATCGCCGCGCCTGCCGCATGTCGTGTTGCGCTTCCGCAAGCCTCGCCGACGTATTATCTGACGGCATCGCTCGCGATTACCTTTCCGTTTAACATCATTGTCGGATTGCCACTTTACCACTACTTTGCGAAAATTCTATACGGCGCGTAAGGAGGAGCGAATGAAGACCGTATCACTCAAATTGCTTACCATTATTGCCGACGAAGCCTTGCAGAAGCGGCTCATTGAGGATGTCAAAAAACTGGGGGCCAAAGGCTACACCATCGAAAAAGCCTACGGCGAAGGCGAACATGGCGGACGCATCAGCGCTTGGGAAGGTGAAAACATTCGATTGGAATTGCTCGTCAGCCCAGAAGTTGCCGACAAAATTTTGGAGAAACTGGCCTGCGACTATTTCAACAAATACAGCATCATTGCGTATCTCTGCGATGCACAAGTGCTACGCGGCGAGAAATTTTTGTAACAGCCTGCCTCAGCATTCAAAAGTCCAAAAGCCCGTGCTATTTTGTACGGGCTTTTTATTTAATTTTTGTTTTATATTCGGTCTCAAAAATTCGTATCGCTAGTATGACCGACATTTACATGCTCCGTAAGCTCGAGCAAATCAAAGCTATTGCCGACCCGCTTCGTTTGAAAATCCTTCATATTCTTTCCGAAAAAAGCATGACCACCAAACAAGTTGCCGCACAACTGAACGAAAATGTCAATAAACTCTACCACCACGTTGAGACACTGGAATCTGTCGGCTTGATTAAGCTTACACATACAAAACAAAATCGCGGCACATTAGAAAAGTATTATAGAGCAGTGGCTAAACACTTCACACTCTCGCCTGTCTTGTTCGAGGTGCGGCTTGATACCGACGAAGAGAAATCTTCCACAACAGAACTTACTTTTTCTTCTGCTCTACAAGCGACACTTTCTGAACTCAAAGAAAGTCTCAACAAACGGTTGATTAAACCCGCGAACTCACATCCATTTTTTCAGCGCTTACACATTCGCACATCAAGAGAAAAGGCGGCAGAGTTGCAACGAGAATTTGAAGCTTGGATTGCGGACTGCGAAAAAGCCAATCAGAAAAATGGTGAGCAACTCTATGGTATCACGGCGGCTTTTTATCCTATTGCGGAATTTAAAAAGAGCGATTAGCCGATGGAACTGCAGACCATTCTGGACAATTTGCTCTCGCCCGTGATTTTAGCCTTCTTGTTAGGTGTGATAGCCACGCTGCTCAAAAGCGACTTGAAATTTCCTGAAGAACTCTATCTCTCACTCACGATTTATCTCTTGACTGCTATTGGCTTGAAGGGCGGCTACAAACTCTCGCTTGTGCCAATTTTTGAACTGTATCGGCCTTTAAGCATTGCGATTATGCTGGGGGCGTTGATTCCTGTTTGGTCGTTTGTGATTTTGCGCTACTTGGGAAACTTTGATGTGCCGAATGCGGCGGCAATTGCGGCGCACTATGGCTCGGTGTCGGCGGCAACTTTCAGTGCGGCAATTGCCTTTCTTGATGCCCACCACATCACCTACGAGGGCTTTATGCCCGGCTTGCTTGCCGTCTTGGAAGTGCCAGCCATTCTCGTGGCCATCGTTTTAGCAAAGTTGTTGGATAAAAGCCGAAAGACTGGCTCGCTCTCGGAAGTCATGCACGAACTTCTGACAGCCAGAAGCACTATTTTGCTTGTAGGCTGTTTGATGATTGGACTGCTTTCTGGCAAGAACGGTTGGGAGCAAGTCTCATCATTTTTTGATGCGCCGTTTCACGGCGTCTTAATGCTCTTTTTGTTAGAGGCTGGCTTGGTGACCGGGCGACGGCTGAGCGACTTGAAGCGCATTGGATTTTTTCTTATTGGCTTTGGCATTCTGATGCCGCTCCTGCATGCGTTCTTGGGCTTAATGGCGGCGAAGTGGTCTGGCCTATCTATGGGCGGCGCCATGATTTTCGCCGTCTTGATGGCCAGTGCTTCTTACATCGCCGCGCCCGCTACATGTCGTGTTGCGCTTCCGCAAGCCTCGCCAACTTATTACCTCACCGCTTCGCTTGCCGTTACTTTCCCATTCAACATCATTGTTGGATTGCCAATTTACTACGAACTTGCATCGTGGTTTTATCATGCTTCTTAGTTAGTTGCGCTATGCAGCTGTATCCGCTCAAACTTGTTACCATCATCGCCAATGAAGGCCTTGAAAAACGGTTGATTGCCGAGCTGAAAAGGCTTGGCGCAACAGGCTACACGATTGCCACAGCACACCGGGAGGGCGCAAAAGGCAAGCACATGCGTGAATGGGACGGCGAAAACATCCGCCTTGAAACACTTGTGAACGCGAATGTCGCCGAAAAATCATGGCGCACCTTGCCAAAGCATACTTCCCGGACTACACTCTCATCATGTATCTCTCTGATGTCGCAAGGCTTCGCAGCAGAAAGTTCACTTCACCATCATGCTTGAAACGCAAACACTGATTTTTGTGGGTGGCAAGGGCGGCGTGGGCAAAACAACCGTCGCCTGCAGTCTCGGCGTGTTTCTCTCTGAACGCTTCAAAACCCTTGTTATTTCCACTGACCCTGCGCACTCCGTCTCCGACAGCCTCACGCAACCCATCGGCGATGCTATCACAAAAGTCCATCATACCTCACAACTCTTCGCACTTGAAATCAACGCCGAAAAACTCTACCGTGAGTTTCTGGCTGAACATCGCAACCAACTTAAACGCCTCATGGACACCACCACCAATCTTGATGAAGAAGATATTGATATGATGCTTGAAACCACCATTCCCGGACTTGATGAAGTGATGGGATTGAAAGTCGTAACCGACTACGCCACACAGGGCAACTTTGAGAAAGTCATCGTCGATACTGCACCCACAGGACACGCACTCCGGTTGCTCTCCATGCCGCACTTGCTTGATGATTGGATAAAAGTCATGGCGAAACTGCGCTGGAAATATCGAGAAGTCATGACCACCTTCAAAGGCTTCTATGAGCCTGATAGCGGCGACGATTTTTTGGTTGAAATGAAAAAAACCGTCAAACGTATTGAATCGCTCTTGCGCAATAAAACCGCATGTGAGTTCATTCCCGTTACCATTCTTACCGAAATGGCCATCGCTGAAACCGAGCGACTGACAAAATCGCTACTTGACTACGGCATCGCGGCTGAATACTTGATTTTTAACCAAGTCTTGACCGAGCAACACGACGGCGCGTTCTTTCAGAAGCGTAAAGCCGAACAAACCAAACTCAAAGCCAAAGCACAAAAAGTCTTCGAAAGGTTCAACATCATTGAAATTCCCCTCTATGCCGAAGAAATAAAAGGTCTCGAGATGCTTACAAAACTTTCCAACGCCTTCCGCTAAGAACAGCCAGCTATTTTGTATCCAAAAAAATTTGGAATTTTCCTTGTTACCTCGTAGTTTAGATTCAGTCTAAATAAGAAAATTTAGGGAGAAACAGAGTATGCAAGCACAATCTTCAAAAACAATGGTTTATCAGACTTCGCACGGCAATGTGATTTGCAATGCTGGGTGCGCCGTGATTCAAGTAGAATTTGGCAATCTCTTTCTGCGATTTGATTTCAAGGGATTTGAAGCCTTCAAACACAGTATTGACTCGATTGATTGGAAGCGTAGCGAGGCATGTAACGAGAAGAAGCCTTATCACCGAAAAATTTTCGTGGCGCTTCAACCGTCAGGAATTACAATGGCTTTTCACCGCGAAGAAATTGAAGAGTTGAAAAAATTGCTTGCAGGGGCATCCGCTATCTTAACGCTTAAAAAGCTTTCAGCACAAGCTCTGGCTTCTCCGCTCAATTAAACTCAAGAGTTGTTCTTTCAGTGTGATTAGCCATAGAAGAGCCTCGTTTCTTGCTCATGGGAACGGGGCTTTCTTTTTTTTCGCTTTTGCAATTTAGCATGTATCAAACCCGACCATGCCTTCTTATCAAACCGTTTTGGTATGGTTTCGCAACGATTTGCGCGTGCGAGACAATGAAACCCTCTTTCGTGCTTCTGAACAGGCGCAAACGATTGTCCCGATTTACATTTTTGATGAGCGGCAGTTCGGCACCACACGATTTGGCTTCAAAAAAACAGGGGCGTTCCGAGCAAAATTTTTGCTGGAAAGCGTCGCTAGTTTGAAGCACTCGCTTCAAGCACTTGGAAGCGATTTGCTTATTCGCATTGGTAAACCCGAACAACTTCTGCCTGAATTAGCAAGGGAACTTGGCGCGCAAGCAATTTTTTTCAGCGAAGAATCAACCGACGAAGAACTTGCGGTTGAACAGAATCTCAAACGTGCCTTGCACGCGCAGAGCATTAAGGCTCACACTTTTTGGCAATCGACGCTCTATCACAAAAACGACCTTCCCTTTTCGCCTGAAAAATTGCCCGACATCTTTACAACATTTCGCAAACAGGTTGAGAAGTTGTCAAAAGTCCGACCGACTTTTCCTGCGCCGAAAAACTTGAGTCCACTCCCGCCTGTTGAGCGCGGCACGTTGCCAACACTTGAACAGTTCGGCTTAACCGCGCCCAATCTTGACACACGCGCTGTTCTCACCTTCAACGGCGGCGAAGCAGAAGCCTTGAAACGCCTTGATGATTACTTCTGGAAAAGCGATTCGCTCCGACGCTACAAGGAAACGCGCAACGGACTTTTGGGCGCAAATTATTCCTCAAAATTTTCGGCGTGGCTGGCCAATGGCTCGATTTCGCCACGCACGATTTATGAAGCCGTCAAACGCTATGAATCGGAACGAATCTCCAACGAGTCAACTTACTGGCTCGTCTTTGAACTTATGTGGCGCGATTACTTCCGATTTCTTTCGCTCAAATACGGCACTCGGATTTTTAAACAGCGCGGCATCAAAAACAAACCGATTTCGCTCTCGCAAGATGAAGAGAAGTTCTGGGCGTGGGCAGAAGGCAGAACAGGCATTCCGTTCATTGATGCTAACATGCGCGAACTTTCAGCCACAGGCTTTATGTCGAATCGCGGACGGCAAAATGTTGCCAGTTTCTTGGTCAAAGATTTGAAGGTGGATTGGCGCATGGGCGCAGAGTGGTTCGAGTCGCTTCTTGTGGATTACGACGTGGCAAGCAATTATGGGAATTGGAACTATGTGGCCGGCATTGGCAACGACCCACGCGAAGACCGCTACTTCAATCCGCTCCGACAAGCCGCGATGTATGACCCCAATGGCGAGTATGTTCGGCATTGGATTCCCGAACTTCGTGCGCTTCCTGCACCCTTCATCCACGAGCCGTATCAACTTTCCGAGATGGAAGCACGGCTTTACGGCGTTGAGTTGGGCAAGGATTACCCGCGACCGATTGTCGAGATTCCATCATCAAAATAAAAAACCCTCTCGCCGCTGTGAAGCAGAGAGCGGGCAATGCGTTGTTGTGCAAGTTTGAGATTAGTAGACTTACTACATTGAAATTGAAAACAGTTCAAAAAAAGCAAAAGGAGAGAATGTAACCTCACCCTGTCGCTCTGCGACGTCCCTCTCCTTTCGCAAGGAGAGGGACGTTTTGGCAACGCCAAAACAGGGTGAGGTCAAAGGATAAAGCTTTGCGGTCAATGTTACCTTAATTAAGCGTTTTTGTGATGTAGTAAGTCTAGTAATGACCGCCAACGGCTTGAATCGTCGGCATCAAAGTTTGTGGTGTGAATTGACTTAAAAACTCTTTGCTGGGCAAGCCATCGCCGTTCAGAACGCGCGCCGAAGGTGAAACGCGATAAATACCATCAGGCAGATTGCGCGTGTTGATAGCCGGAATGCTTGCGCCAAACTCGCGCTCAATGATAGGAATCATTTGATTGGCGACAATCGCGTGCCCTTTCGGACCAGGGTGAACACCGTCGAGTGTAAAGATGCCGCCCGTGAGGAAGGTGGCACGAAGGTCTTCGCCATCAGGCGAGATAATGCCTTGCTGAACGACACGGTCGAAGAGCCCTGCAATGTCGACCACAAAAATACCTTCGGTTTGGCTGTTCTTGCTGTTGATGAAGGTGTTGTAGTCGGCAACTGCTTCATTTGCCGCCCTAATTTCGCTTTGGTCAAGCGTGAATTGGTCAGGAAGCGGGTTTTCGCGTGAGCCGATGGGTTTTGTGGTATCGACTCCTAAGCCGCCTGTGAAGCTTGCGGTCAGTTGTTGCAAATTGATGGGTGTTTCTCCTCTCAATAGGCGAGAGTTATTGATGCTTGCCAGCAAGGTGCGCCAAAGAATGCCCTTAACGCCAGTGGTTGTATCGCCAATAGCGGCAACGCCTGCGCCAGCAGGGAGCAAAATCATAAACTTAGTTACATTACCGACATCCGCCGTCGCAACGCTATCGACGGTATTGCCTTTTGCATAGAAGATTCGGGCAAGACCGCGTTGTATGGCAACGTTGCGCGCATTCGGTCCTAAGAAAGTCGCAAATGGAATCGATGCCACATTAGGAATGTTAAAGACAATAATTTTGACATTTGGAACTTCTCGTTTGACGCGGGCGAGAATGGTGTCATATAAAGGACTGAAGTTATCGATGGGGACAATCGGTGTAACGCCGCCGCTGGTGACGAAGCCCAAGACTTCGTTTGCGCCTGTCCAAAGCGTGAAGAGTTTCAGCGAGTCGGCGGGTTGCGCTTTCAGCAAGTTGATGGCTTGTTGCACGCCGTTGCTTCCGAAGGCTTGATTGCGGAAAATGAATCGATAGAAGGGGCTTGGTCTTGTGTCAAAAGGAGCATCGCTCAAAATGTCGAGTGCGAGTGAGCCGGGAATGCCGAGATTGTTGTAGGGACGCTGTAAGGTCGTAAGTCCTTCGGGTTGCAAATTGGCAGTTGACAAATTTGTTCTGGTGATGGGCGTGCCTGCGCCTGTAACGCCTACAAGTTCTATGCGGTTGCTGATGAGGCGCACATTGCCGGGAGCGGTCGTATCAAAGAGCACGCCGCCCAGACCGGGATTGCCAAAGGCTGGGACTTTGAAGAGGTCGTCAGTGGAAGCACCGTGAACGGCTTTGGCGAGCAGGTAGTCGTAGGAGTGTTTTTGTCCGCCTTGTGGGTCGGTGTACAGCGAGCCGTTCATGAAGCCTGCAGTTAGACTGACGCCTAAGGCGACATGGCGAGCGGCATTGTATTTGCCTGGACGCAGTTCTTTCGGAGGCGTGCCGCCGTTGTCTGCGCCGTTGTCGTCGCCACAGCCGAACAGGCTAATCGCCGTTGCGCACAAGGCAAGCAATGATGAAAGAAGTTTAATGTTTCGCATAATTTCTCTTGTTTTTAAGGTTTAGAAAATACTCAACACGTGAGTGTGTTAAGTTATGATTAACGAGTGCCTATTTTACAAAACGCTTTTTGAAAAAAAAACGACCGGCGACTTTGTGGGCAATCCTTTGCAATTTCGTTCAAAAGCGTAAATTCAAAACAGATGTAGGACAAAGGAGTTAAACTTCAACTAACCTTTAACAACTTTAACAACTGACTGCGAACAATGAGAAACGCTCTACAAGTAGCGGCAAGACCGCTGGTTTGTTCTTTTCTGCTTCTACTCATTGCCACAAGCCTCTATGCACAAGGCATCATTCAAGGCTCGGTAAGTGATGAAAAAACAGGTGAAGCCCTTCCTGGTGCGACCATTCGGCTCTTGGAATCAAAAATGGGTGCAAAAGCCGATGCCAATGGAAAGTTCACGCTGTCAAATGTTCCCGAAGGGCTCTACAAAATTCAAGCCTCATATGTTGGCTATAAACCGGTTGTCAAAAAAATCGCGGTTCAATCCAAAGAGACGCTCACGCTGGATTTCAAACTGCAAACGCTCGAAACCTTTGTGAATGAAATTGTGGTCACGGCATCGAAGGGGCGGCAAGAAAAGAAGTTAGAAGCACCGATTACGATTGAAACCCTGGGGTTTGATGCAATTCGGCAAACGGCAAGCACCTCACCACTCGGTGCGGCGGCAAAACTCAAAGGCGTGGATTTTGTCGAGCGCGGCATCAATACCGTCGACATCACCTCGCGCGGCTTGAACACGCAGTTCAACACCCGTATGCTCACGCTCATTGACGGACGCTTGGCAACCTTGCCCGGACTTGGCTTACCGCAGTTTACCTTAGCACCTAATCCCACGCTCGATATTGCATCGGTGGAAGTGGCGGTTGGTCCTGCGGCGGCACTTTACGGTCCGAATGCGCATGCGGGCGTGGTGAACATCATCACCAAAGACCCATTTACTTTTTCAGGTGCGGAAGTGCAAGTGCGCGGCGGCTCGCAATCGCTCTACGACATCGGCGTACGCTACGCCGACCACATCGGCAACTTCGGCTGGAAACTGACAGGGCAATTCATGCGCGCCAATCAGTTTGAAAGTGGCAACCTCTTCATCTATGATTTCCCAAGAACCGTTGGCGAAAACCAAACGATTGTTACACCCGAAACGCCTGCGGCGCGACGGCTTCGCCAAAGCGATATAGACCAACTGCAAAACATCGGTAAAGCCTTTACCGAGCGGCAACTTTCGGCGATGGAAGCCTCTCTACGCAAACTTGATGGTGCGCTTTATTATCAAAGTTCAGTGCTCAATGCGAAGGTTGCGGCAGGCTATTCCGAATCCACCGGCTTTGTCGGCAGCAATTTCGGCGTGTTGGAAGCCAACGGCTACTCGATTCAATACCAACATGTGCAACTGACAGGCACAATCGGCGAAGTGGGGTGGTATGCCCAAGCCACACGCACGGCGAACTCGGCGGGCAAATCCTTCCAACTGCACGATAAAGCCGAATTTATGATGCGCGCCTTTGGAGCGGCGTTTATGGGTGTCGACCCACGCACGAAATTACCACAAGCCTTGCGGTTCCCGTTCAGCACCACGCCCGAACAATACAACGAGATTTTCAGCCGAATGGATAGAGCCTACATCGACTCTGCCTCAATTGCAACCGATAATTCTGAACTGTGGGATTCCGAAGTGCAACTGCGCTACACGATTTCAAACACCGAGATTGTCGGCGGCTTTCAATATCGCTACTACAATCCGAAAGCGAGTTTTCTTTCGGGGCCAGATAATCCTGCGGCGGTTTCGTCTGGAGCGGCACGCGATATTACGGCAACGGAAATCGGCGGATACTTGCAATTAGACCGACGTTTTTTTGATAATAAACTTCGCGCAACGCTCGCCGCTCGTTACGACAAGCACACCTACTACGATGCGCAGTTCAGCCCGAAAATTGCCTTTGTGTATTCCCCTGTGCCTGACCAAAATATTCGCATAAGTTTCAATCGTGCCTTCAAAGTGCCGGTCATTCTGGAAAATCATCTCTTTTTGCTGGGTGGCTTGGCGCGCGGCAATGTGGGCGGATTTACGGTCATTACAGGCGGCGACGGCACGCCCAATTTAGCCGATGCCGAAGCCCAAGCCCAAGCCGAAGGACGAACAATCACCCGCTACGGCGCGCTTCGCCCCGAACAAGTCAACTCGTTTGAACTCGGCTACAAAGGCGTGATTTCAGATAAACTCTTCCTCGACATCGTTGGCTATTACTCTATCTACAAAGATTTCATCAGTCCTGCGTTTGAAATTGCAAACCCTGTGACGTCAACTTATGCCTACGACAACCGCACCGGACAAATTCTCACCAACACCGTCGGACAAACTGGACGCGTCATCACTTACTTCAACTATGGCAGAGCCACGATTCTCGGCTTCGATATCGGCGCAACCTATTTCTTCACGAAAGATGTGTCGCTTGATGCGAGCTTTTCTTATATCAACCTTGCTGATTCCGACAATCCGTTTGAAGCACAAGGCATTCCGCTCGTCTTGAATGTGCCAACCACGAAATACAAAGCCACGCTCACTGCGAAAAATCAACTCGTGAAGAACTCCTTTATTTCTTTACACGGTCGGCATATTCCGGGCTATCTCTTCCGCGCCGGGCGTTGGAACGGGCGACTTGCCGATAGAACCGTTGTTGACCTCACGCTTGGCTATGAATGGAAATCGCTTGGCCTAACGATTCAAGCCGGTGTTAATAACATCTTCGACAACCGAACACCTGATGTGCTTGGCGCGCCCATTATGCGCCGCTTTGTTTCCGTTGCGCTGACTTATGGCATCAGGGGTTTTGGGAATTGACGTTTCTCTTTGCGATACTTGCGTATTTCGGCCGTGCCAATGCTAGCTTCATGCCTTTTAAGATGATGACAACTGAAACATTGGGTGATTTCAGCCACATTCTCTTTCAGCGTGCCAGCGATGGCATTGCCATCACTGATGCTAATGGAGTTCTCATTGCGGTCAATCCGGCTTTTGAAACTCTCTTCTCGCGCTCTGCGGAACGCCTTGAAGGTCAATTCCTTTGGAGTGTGTTTCCACCTGAACAGCAAGAAGCCCTGCAATCGCTTTATGCACATGTGCAAACTTGTGTAGACACTTCGTTTGAGATGATTTTGCCTGGCACTGGCTTATCAAGTCTGCGCTTGGAAGTATCGCTCTATTTCAGTGAGCTGGTTGGAGCCAGAGCGAAGGCACTCGTCATCGTGCGTGATGTAACCGAGAAAAAGTACAGCCTTCGACGAGAAATTTTACAGTCTGAACTTCACGCGCTCAAGGAACAATTTCACCAACTGCTGGCTGAACAGAAAAAAGTTGAGAAAGCCCTTTTAGACTCGCAAGCCGAACTGCGCAAAAGTCAGCAACTCTTCGACTCCATCGCCAAACACTTTCCTAAGGGGGCAATATGCGTTTTGGACCAATCGTATCGCATCGTGTTTGCTGATGGAGAGGAGTTCCACAGTTTGCAGATGAACCCGGCGGATGTGATTGGACAGCCAATTGACAGACTGTTTCCGGGTGAAGATTTATCGCCCTACAAAGCCCTTTGGGAGAAGGTCTTTCGTGGCGAGATGCAACAGTTTGAGTTTGAAAATCTTGGAAGGTTCTATGAACATATCGCCGTGCCGCTCCCGAATGAGCAAGGGCATATTCACCAAATCCTTACCGTTACGCTTAACATCACGGCGCGCAAAAAAGCTGAAGCCGACGCCAAAGAAACGCAATCCCGAATTCAATCACTGGTTGATAATTTGCCCGGCGTTACCTATCAGTTTGTCTTAGAGCCAAATGGTCAGCATTATCTCACTTTTGTGTCTGAACAGGCTGAACGACTGTTTGGATTAGACCGCCAAGCCATGCTGAACGATTCAAGCAAAATTTCTGAATACCTTTTTCCTGACGACCGACAGGCGTTTTTTGATGCAATTCAAGTTTCTGCACAAACTTTGAGTCAGTTTCATTGGCTTGGGCGCGTGATGTTGCCGAACAGAGTGCTCTGGTTTGAAGCCTTTTCGCTTCCGCGTAAAATGCCCGATGGAAAAATCATTTGGGATGGGATTCTCTTTAATGTTACCGAACGGATTGAGCGTGAAAGACAAATTCAGCAATTTGAGGAGCAATTAAGACTTATTGTAAAAAATGTGCCGATGGTGCTGTGGTCGGTCGATAAAGACGGTCGCTTTACATTCTCCGAAGGCAAAGCCTTAGAAAAACTCGGGTTCAATGCTGGTGAAGCGGTCGGCTTTTCCGCATTTGAGCTATACAGTTTCAATCAAACCTTTGTGAGTCATTTGCGCAAAGCCCTTGCTGGCGAAAGTACGGAGTTTGAAACATACAACATTTATTTAGACCAGCCGGTCGCCTTCAAGCATTTCTTGCAACCGATGCGCAATGCCGAAGGCGAGGTCACCGGCGTCTTGGGAATTAGTATAGATTCGACCGAAGAACAACGTGCCAAAGAGAACGAAACCCGCTACCGCACCATAGCCGATAACATTCCGGGCGCGGTCTTCCAAGCTGAACTGCAACCTGATGGCTCACGCAAAATTACTTTTGTTGGCGAAAACATTCGACTCTTCGGCATTGAACCAAACGAGATGTTCGGTGTCATTAATGCATCAACACGATTTTTGCACCCCGACGACCTACAAAGCTTTAGAGAAGCTATTGACCACTCTTACCAAACGATGACCCCCTTCCGATGGGAAGGAAGAACAAAGTTTACAAGCAGAGGCAGATGGATTGAAGTTGCCGCAACACCCCGCCGCGCTGACAACGGTACAATCTACTGGGACGGTATCATTTTAGATATTTCCAAGCGTAAAGCACTAGAATTAGCGTTGCGTGAGTTGAACGAATCGCTTGAACAGCAAGTGCAAGAACGCACTGCCGCCTTGCGACAAAGTCAGCAACTCTATCGTGCCATTGCTGAAAACTACCCCAACGGCGTTGTCAGTATCTACGACCGTGAACTCACGCTGATTTTCACTGATGGGACCGAGTATTACCGCTTGGGCATTGACACCAAGCAGTTGATTGGCAAATCGCTTCATGCCATCTATCCGAAAGCCGTTGCACCTCTCATTGCGTCTTATTGCCAACAAGCGCTTGAAGGCAAAACCGTGAATTTTGAGGTTCAGATTCTGGGGCAGGATTACTTCTTTCTTATTTCACCCATTCGCGAGGAACATGGGTCCATCAATCGTGTGCTGGCAGTTACGCAAAACATCACTGAACGCAAACAAACCGAACGATTGCTCCGCGAAAACGAAGAGCGTTACCGATTGGTGCTTGAACAAACCGGACAACTGGTCTATGATTTGGATATAACCTCAAATACTTTGAAATGGTCGGGCGCGATTGAACAACTGACAGGCTACCTGCCCTCCGAGTATCAAATTTCCATTTCAGAATGGGCAGAGCAAATTCACCCTGACGACCGCGAATATGCTACACGCCTCCTCGAAAAGACAATAGAAAGCGGAGAACCCTACCGCGTCGAATATCGCTATCGTCGCAAAGACGGCTCATACTTTTGGGTGGAAGACAACGGCGTTTATCTCAAAGACGAAACTGGAAAGCCCATCCGAATGATTGGCGCGATGAAAGATATTACCGCTCAAAAAGAAATGGAGATTGAAAAAAATCGCATCACTGAAAAAGCCCTTCAAGCCCAAAAATTAGAAGCCATCGGCACATTGGCGAGCGGCATTGCACACGAGTTTAACAACTTGCTGGCAATTATTAACCTTGCTGGCGAGCAAATTCAATTGCAAACCAAGAACGCCGCGATTCTCAAAAACGCCCAAACCATTCAAAAGACCGTTGAGCGCGGGTCATATATTGCTCGGCAATTGCTCGACTTTTCACGCTCCGAGAAAACCGAAAAACTGCCTGTCGAACTCTCACGGCTCATTGATGAAATCACCACCACGCTCCGACAACTGCTCAAAAAGAACATCACAGTCAACGCCATTCAAGATGTTGAGCAAGCATGGATTATGGGCAACGACAAGCAACTCTATCAAGTGCTGTTGAACTTGGGCATTAATGCCGATGATGCCATGCCAATGGGTGGCGTTTTAACTTACAGCCTGTCTACTTCGCACTACAACCATCAACCCTGCGCTGTCATTCGTGTTCAAGATACAGGCACTGGCATTCCGCCCGAAGTTCAAGCACGCATGTTTGAGCCATTCTTCACCACAAAAGGCGTTGGCAAAGGCACAGGACTGGGCTTATCCATCGTGCACGGCATTGTAACGGCTCACGGCGGATACATCGAAGTCGACTCCACAGTCGGCAAAGGCACAACCTTTACGCTTATCTTCCCACTGTTAGATTTCAACAGTTCATTTGTGCCCGAAGTGCCTGTTTCCCATGAAGGCGGCTCCGAAACGCTCTTGATTGTCGAAGATGAACCGCACCTGCGCCTGCTTCTTTCCAAAATGCTTCGTTCACGCGGTTACACCGTGCTTGAAGCCTCGGACGGTCTCGAAGCCCTGACGCTCTTCGACAAACGCAAAGATGAAATTGACCTGGTCATTACCGATATGGGCATGCCCACGATGGACGGATACGAACTCCTGACAAAAATTCAACGCAAGAAAAAAGATGCCAAGGTTGCAGTCATGAGTGGCTATATGAACACAGAGCAAAATCAACAACTTGCCAAAGCAGGCGTCGATGTGATTTTCAAGCCGTTTAACTTTACAGAAATGCTGGCCCTAATTCGAACCATACTAATACGCTGACATGCACTTTCACACTCAAACTCGCTTCCCAAACACTTCATCTGATTGTTCTGTATTCGCTTGAACCATGCGTGTATTGCTTCTTTCTTTGCTCATTGCATTTTTCACGCTGTCTTGTTCTACTCGAAAAGACGCGGCTTTGCTTCGCTCGGAAACGGTCGTTATCGGCATTGCTAATGACTTTGACCATCTCAATCCGCTTCTCATTCAATTCTCACTTTCGCGCGAAGTGTGTATGCTGCTTTATCCGAAACTCGTGCAAGCCGAGTATGATTCGGCAAGTGGTGAAGTGCGCTTCTTGCCTATGCTCGCTACACGATGGGCATTTTCGCCTGACGGCAAACGCGCCACATTTTTCCTCCGAAGCGATGCGAAGTGGGAAGACGGCATACCGATTACTTCCGCCGACTTGAAATTTTCGTATCGGCTCTATGCCAATCCCTCGGTTGCCAGCACGCGCCAGCATTACACGAGGGACCTTGTTTGCGATAAAAACGGAGAGATTGATTTTGAGAACGCCATCCAAACGCCCAACGACACCACATTGATTCTGAACTTTCAAAACCCACTTGCGCCGAACATTGTGCTTGACCATTTCCACGACCTGATGCCTATTGCCAAACATCGCTTCGAATCGATTGACCCTAAAACGCTCCGCGCACAATCGGCTGAACTGCCTATTGTTTCCGCGGGTCCCTTCAAAGTGGAAAAGTGGAAACGCCAACATGAACTTATCTTGGTGCGAAATGAATCAAGCCTCTTGCCTCATCCTGCCAAACTCAAACGCCTTGTCTTCCGTGTGATTCCCGATTACACCACGCGGCTCACCGCGTTCAAGTCAGGCGAAATTGATGCGATGATAGGTTCAGGCGGCATTGCCCCCAAAGATGCACAGGAAATTGAACGCACGGATTCTAACAGGAAAATTCTCTCCATTCGCAATCGCCTCTTCGATAGCGTCGTCTGGCTCTGTGTTGATGGCGATGCCTATCGCGAGCGCAAAGAACTCAAACCCCACCGACTTTTCGGCGATAAGCGCGTGCGTCAAGCCCTCACCTTTGCTATCAACCGTCAAGCCATCATCGAAGGCTACATCGGCGAAGGCAAAGCCACGATTGTGAACACTTCACTTTCGCCTGCCTACAAAACATTGCTTAACCCTTCGCTTCACGACTACGCCTACAATCCCGAAAAAGCCTTATCGCTTCTCAACGACGCCGGCTGGCGAACAGGCAACGACGGCTTCTTGCAAAAAGACGGCGAACGATTTTCTTTCACGCTTGCTGTGCCAAAAGGCAACGACCGCCGTGCCTATGCCAGCACCATCATTCAGCAAAACTTGCGCGAGATTGGCATTGAGTGCAATCTTGAAACGCTCGAAATGGCGCTCTTCAACCAACGCCAAAATGAATACCGATTGGATGCAGCTCTGTCGGGACTTTCCGCCGAAACTTTGCCGTTTCAACTCGTGATTTGGGCAGAAGACTCGCCGTTTAATTCTTCAGTATTTCGCCATGCACGATTTTCAGAAGTCATTGCCGAACTTGGCAAACCGCAACCGCCTGAAAAAGAATTGGCACTCTGGCATGAGTATCAAGCCATTCAGCACGAAGAGCAACCGCGCACATTCCTTTACTACTACGACGAGTTCGAAGGTTTCCATGCGCGCCTGAAGCACGTGAAAGTGAGCATGCTGGCGATTCTCTTCAATGCGCACGAGTGGGAACTTGCGCCATAAGTTATGCGGTTCGCTCGCCGAAAATCGCTGTGCCAATGCGCAGAAGTGTTGCACCTTCGGCAATCGCAATATCAAAATCGCCGCTCATACCCATTGAAAGTTCGGTGATTTGGCGCGGCTCTGGCGCAATCGATTTCAACTTTTCAAACAGCGCACGCATCTCCTTGAACTCCCTTTTGACTTTCTCGCGGTCGGGCGAAGCAATCGTCATTAAGCCTTTGACTTCAATGTTCGGCAGTGGGAAAATTTTGTCGGCTTCCGCAAACAGCGCCTCAGGCGCAAGCCCATGCTTTGAACCTTCAGCGGAAATGTTGACTTCAAGCAAAATGGGAATCGTGCGGTTATGTTTTTTCGCCCGCCTCGAGATTTCTTCGGCCAGCGAAACCTTATCCACCCCATGAATCATTGAGATTTTCTCTGCCACATAACGCACCTTGTTGGATTGAAGATGTCCGACAAAGTGCCACTCTATCGGCAAGTTCTGGATTCGTTCATCGGCAAATTTCGTGAGCCACTCTTGCACATAGTTCTCACCAAAAACACGCTGTCCGGCTTCAAAGGCTTCCAGCACATCTGACACCGGCTTCGTTTTTGAGACCGCAATCAACTTAATGCTTTCAGGCGCTCTGCCCGCACGAAAAGCGGCTTCTGCAATCTGCTCACGAACACGCTTTAAATTTTCGGCTATCATTTTTTTACTGAAAAACTAATCACCGCTAATTTAACGCTATCTGCCGCTGACTTGCATATCTACCAAGACGCTCTGCACGCCTCTTCTTACGCAAAAAAAAAGCGGATTTTCTCCGCCCTTGTGTATTTATGCAACATTCAAAATTAGCACAAAAAAGCAATTTGAGAGCTTTTGAAGACCCTTTCAAAGAGAGAAGGCTCAACAGGGCAAGCATTTTAGCCGCAAACCTGCACATCGAGCCTCAATCTCGTGCAAGGTGCATGAGGTAACTTCACCCTGTCGCTGTGCGACGTCCCTCTCCTTCACAAGGAGAGGGACGTTTTGGCGGTAGCCAAAACAGGGTGAGGTTAACACACAAAGGGCAGGTTGCGCACCTGCCCCTAACTTTTCATGCTCAACTCTTACCTCTCAACTATTTGACAAGCAACATCTTCTTCGTTGCCACAAACTCATTGCTTTGTAGGCGATAGAAATAAACGCCACTCGCTAAGCCGCTTGCATTCCACTGATAGCGATGCGCTCCCGCACTTAATTCGCCATTGACGAGCGTAGCGACCTTCTGACCCAATGTGTTGTAGATTTCCAACACGGTTTTGCCCGGCTTTTCTAATGAGAATTGAATCGCCGTTGTGGGGTTAAATGGGTTCGGATAGTTTTGGTCAAGTGCGTATTCAAACGCTGTTTGCACGCTCATGGGCTCATGCTCGTATCGGCGACCGCTGAAATCCACATCGACCAATTTATACCAATATGCTCTGCCTGGTTGGAGATTGTGGCTATCGAGGTAGCGATAGCGGGTTGGGCTTGATGTGGTGCCTTGTCCGACCAACGCCGGCGTGTTGAGATACGACGCGATTTCTTGATAACCGCCTGTTGCACTTTCGGAGCGTAGAATGATAAAGCCTCTATTTTCCGATTCGCTTTCGGTTTGCCACACAAGCTCGATGCTCCGCTGGCGCGGCGTGAGCGTGAAGGAAGAAAGTTGCACCGGCAGAGGGTTGTCCGGTGCACTTGACCCTAATGCGAAGAAGGTTGGGTCATCAACCGTGTCAAAATTTGTAGGATTAGAGGTGATATTGCCAGTATAGGGCGGTCCGCTGCCAGAGGTGATTGCACTTTGTCCTGCGTTAGTCCAGTTGTTGTTGTCTGAGGAACGCGCCACGACAAGAGTAGCTGTATTGTTTACCGTTTCGGTCGGGTCAAAGGTTAATTTCACTTGTGGGTTTGTAACTGACCCGTTTGTCACTGTTACTTCATAATATCGTACAGATGAAATGTTGTTTAGACCCGCCAAAGAACCAGGAGTTGGGGCAGTATTCTTCATCTCTACTCTGACGACAGTCGAGCTGGTTGCACTGGCTTGAGTGATTTCAACAGGACGGTATCCTCCAACTGCTTTACCGACTGGGAAGAATCGCGTTGCATTTCCTGTTGGCATGGCAATAGATAGTCTCCCATCGACGAAACTTGACGCGCTTCCTGTCAGCGTAGTCGCAGTATTAGAGAAGGTTAACGTATTTGAGCCTGTAGTGATATTCCCGTTGGTCAGGATTAGATTGTTACTTACTGTGATGTTGTCGTTCATGGTTACGCCGTTTGCATTATCCACCTCGAGTTCGTAGAATGTGCCAGAGCCGGAGATGGTTTGTGCTGCTGTTCCGTTGAAGCGAATCCGTCCCGAATTTGCTAGCGCACCGCCGCCAAAAGTTAGCGTGCTCCCTGTGAAAGCCGTTGAGGTTCCGGGCGTAAATGTGCCACCATTCAGGTTAAAATTCCCTGCAAGCGTGCCTGTAACGGATAGTGTGCCACCAGACTGCGTGATAGTTGGTGCAGTTAAATCGCCTGTAATGCTTGCCACACCTGCACCTGATTTTGAGAACGCCGTTTGTGCCTGAACATTGCCTGTCACTGAAATTGTGCCCGAGGTATTGGTGATATTGAGCGTTCCATAGTTTGCCAAAAGTAGTGCCCCAGAGTTCGTGCTGGCGATGTTAAATGTGCTACTTGTGTTAAAGGAAATTGAACCCCCGCCTTGATTATTGATAAAACTATTTGAGCCTTGGAGCGTAATCACATCGTTACCTAAAACCGTCAGCGCGTTTGCGTTGCTAAGTAATTTTATCTGCGCATTTGCGTCAGTAAGTTGAAGCGTGATTTGGTCGCCAGGGTCCGTGCCTGAATCAATCGTCAGCGACTGAATTTCTTGCACTGTTGAGTTGTTCAAATTCACCGTGTAGCTGCCTATCACATGTTGGTTATCCAAAATAACATCGTCGAGCGAGCTCGGAAGTTGATCACCGTCCCAATTTGCAGGTGTGGTCCAAAATTGGTTGCCGCCGCCGCCGTCCCACCTAACTTGTGCACCGCCATCGGCAAACCCAATGTAGCCATCGTTGGTGGGTAGCGCAGAAAGCGTTGCCTCCAGGTCATCTGTCGTCTGATTGTTCGTAACGGTTGTTAGCAACTCATAGGTTGGGTTCGATGCCTGAGGGGCAATTTGACGCACCATTCTTGCCCGCGACTTCGGCGAAAAGTTCGCTGTTGTATATCGTCCCGTGAAATTAAATTGCGTATATGTTGGTAAAGTCCCACTGACCTGTGTAACCTCATAGAATCCATTTTTGGCTGAAGTATTACTCGTCCCTGTTATTTGTTCCCAGCCCGGCAGTGCACCTGCGTCAAATCTAACTCTAATGATGAGATTGCTTCCTGTGAAATTGCTGTATTGGAGGGTCGCAGGGCGAAATGCTGTTGAAGTACCAACTGGAAACTGAAAAGCACTGTTACTGTTGATAACACGCTCTAACGGTCCATCCACGAAGCGATTGCTGTTTGCTCCAGAAATTGAACCGTTTGCATCGATTCTTAAAGTGCCTGCGTTTGCGTTTGGGCCGGTTATTACGCGTGAATCAACTGTGAACGAGAGCGTCCCCTGAACAATTGCTGTACTTGTGTTTGGCACAGTAACGTTACCTGCGGTATTTGCAATTTCGACATTTCCGTAGGTTGCTGTTGTTAATTGCAAAAAGCTCTCGGACGATGTGCCGTCATAGACAAAATTACTCGTAGAATTGGCATTGAACGAGCTTAGCGAGGTAATCGGCTTTCCGCCTGTCCTGTAAGTAGCTCCTGGTCCTAAGCTGAGTGTTCCGATTGTAACCGCATTTGCCCCTGAGGTTACAATGAAAGAGCCGCTATTGACGGTAAGCGTGCCTGAAGCCGTTACGCTAAATGTACCGCCGTTTAGAGTCGTCGTGCCTGCCTGTTGCGTATAGCCGCCTGAACTGATGGTTAGCGTTCCATTGCTGAGAGTTGTCGTGCCTGCCTGTTGCGTATAGCCGCCTGAACTGATGGTTAGCGTTCCAGAGTTTGAACTCTCTCCAATTTGAACCGTTGGCGTTGCCGTTGTTGCACCTGTAAGCAACTCTAACCCACCATTGCTAATGGTGGTGCTTCCAGTCAGTTTTAGAGTTCCTGCTTTAATGCGAACGCCACTTGAAATCGTTGGACTGCCGCTCACAGAGAGAATGTTTCCGCTTGACACGTCTTTATTCAACACCAGCGCGCTGATTGTAACATTTCCAGTTATCGTCTGGTCACTCTGAGATGAAGTGCCATTGCCGAAGACCACAACGCCTTCATTTGTCGTGAAAT
>Ga0197142_1000041_pt1 | contig 98545 bp, 88 predicted proteins | sample GBS60_MetaG_FD_148614 | JGI IMG/M metagenome (GOLD analysis project Ga0197142, IMG submission 148614) | Sediment microbial communities from Great Boiling Springs, Gerlach, Nevada, United States - GBS 60_MetaG | ecosystem: Environmental > Aquatic > Thermal springs > Hot (42-90C) > Sediment... | reverse complement strand
CCGACGATCCGATGTGGTTGGTTCTGGGAGTGATTGAATATCTTAAAGAATCAGGCGATCTTGTGTTTCTAGATGAGGCCGTTCGTTATTATGACGGCGGCTCCGAGACAGTGCGTCAACATATGCTGCGGGCCTTGGACTACACGCTGGCGCATATGAGCGATCGAGGCATACCGCTGATCATGGCCGCCGATTGGAATGACGGACTTGATTATGTCGGTAGGCAAGGACGCGGTGAATCGACCATGGTAGCGGCACACTTGGCGTGGATGCTACGCGAAGTGGCAATGTTGATGTGGTTCGTAGGTAGCGACGCTGTTGCCCAGAAATACATCGAGGAGCGCGACAAGCTTATTCGCAATATAAACCAATATCTGTGGGATGGAGAATGGTATATACGCGGCACTCGAGATGACGGCGAAGCATTTGGTTCATCTAGGAACATCGAAGGGCGCATTTATCTCAACGCACAATCTTGGCCGGTTATTGCTGGTGCTGCGCCTAGAAATCGCGCTATTCGCTGCATGAATGCCGTCAAAAAGCACCTGGATACTGATTATGGACCTGCACTGTTCCTCCCGGCCTACCATGAACCGGATCCGAAGCTTGGGATTATATCGCGCTTCGCTCCAGGAACTAAAGAAAACGGGACTATCTTTAACCATCCGACTTGCTGGGCTATAATGGCTGAATGCATTCTGGGAAGAGGACAACAAGCTTACGAGTACTGGCGTAAAGTTTCTTTTGCGCATAGAGAAAAAGAGCCTGATGTCCTCAAAGCAGAGCCTTACGTCTATTGCGAATATATCCACGGGCCGGATTCCAAATACTATGGTCAAGGCGAATTTAGTTGGATGACAGGTACCGCGTCTTGGATGTGGAAAGTTTGCTTGGACTGGATACTAGGAGTGCGGGCGGAAATTCGTGGACTCCTGGTTGATCCTTGTATACCTCCGGAGTGGGAATCTTATAAAGTGGTGCGTCGGTTCAGGCGGGCTGTATACGAAATAGAGGTGTTAAATCCCGATCACGTTTCAACCGGAGTCCGCGAAATTCGCATTGACGACCAAAAACACGATTCGCACTTGTTGCCTGTATTCCCACCTGGCGAAACACATAAGATAACAGTTGTAATGGGACAACCTAGCGAGGAGATAGTTTCACCCGCTGAGTTGACTTCTCAGAAAGCTACTGCCGAGTAATTTATAAGAGTTCGCAAATGACAAAGCGGAGAGCTGGCTTGAATTTGCTCTCCGCCTTTAGCATATTTACTGCATACCATGAAACAATTAGTCCAATCGCGAATGTTCTGCTTGTAAACTCCTTCGCGTGCTGGTAGAATGACCTCATGGAAAAAATAAGCCGTGTAATAAAATAGCCGAGAGCGGAGAGTGACGTATTAGATGTATAAGTCGTATGACGAAATGCTTGAGGAGCTGGAACGCGAGATGCGCAGAGTTTCTGATGATATACTGTTGCAGATGTTCCGTGTATCGAGCATGTCTGGAGAGGTTTGGGCTCCAAAAGTAGATCTTTATGAAACAAACGATGCTGTTGTGGTCAAAGTCTGCGTGGCAGGACTTGAACCTGATCAGATGGAAATAATACTATCCGGCGACAATAGATTTCTAACCCTACGTGGAATGCGAACGGAACACGACGATGATAAAGCCGAAAGAATCAGATATCACCAGCTTGAAGTCTATTATGGACCGTTCGAGCGTATAGTCGCGCTTCCTGCCGACGTTCCCATAAACCGCGAAGAGCTATCGGCTACGTATAAAGACGGCTTTTTGAAAGTAACGCTACCCAAGCTCCGACGAAGTGGAGCCATGAAGATAGAAATCGAAGATTGATAAATACTAATTAGATAATATATATTAGTTGGACTCGATCAGAGGGAAATAATGGGAACAACTGTAGACGAACGTGAAACTGATGTTGCTGGGCGTGAACCGGAAAGCAATGCGGAAAGAGGCCTTGTAATACCGGACGTTCTTAGCCTACTTCCCATAAAGGATACTGTACTGTTTCCGATGGCGGTTATGCCGCTTATCGTGTCTCGAGAGAGCTCCATGAAGCTTGTCGACGACGCGGTAATGAGCGACACGCGAATAATTGCCATCGCTACGCTCAAAGACTCTAACGTAGAAGTCCCGCAGATATCCGACATCTACGAAGTAGGTGTCGCGGCGACTATACACACTATGGTTCGGCTTCCGGAACATCAGCGTATGATCGTGCAGGGCCTGCGGAGAATACGCATAAAGGAGTGCGTCCAAACCGAACCTTACATAAAAGTTCGTATCGAAGAAATTCCTGAGGTTAAAGACTGGACAGACGAGCAAAATGTTGAGATGGAAGCGCTACGAAGGAATGTTGGAGAGGCATTCCAAAAGGTCGTTGCGCTTTCTTCAAACTTGCCGGACGAACTTCAGAACATTGTTACAAGTATAACTAGACCTGCTATTCTAGCTGATACTATCAGCTTGCATCTACCAATACCTGTCGCCGAAAAGCAGGATTTGCTGGAGACTCCTGGCACTCGTGCTAGACTTCGGAAACTTCTCGCTATTCTGTTGCGCGAGGTAGAGGTTCTGGAACTGGGAAGTAAAATCCAGTCACAAGTGCACTCGGAAATGGGCAAGACCCAGCGCGAATACTACCTTCGTGAACAGATCAAGGCATTGCAAAGAGAGCTCGGCGAAACAGACGAACGTACCGCCGAGATAGAAGAGCTGCGGCAAAAGATCAACGAAGCATGCATGCCTGAAGAAGCAGAAAAAGAAGCTCTTCGGGAACTCGACCGACTTAGTCACATGCCGCCCGCAGCTCCCGAGTATACCGTGGCACGAACTTATATTGATTGGCTGATTAGCCTTCCTTGGAACGTCTATACAGAAGATAATCTGGATATTCGACAGGTTAGGCGTATACTTGATGAAGATCACTATGGCCTGGAAAAAGTAAAAGACAGAATTCTGGAGTATCTCGCCGTCCGCAAATTTAAGCGAGAGGGAGATATTCGACACCCGATTCTGTGCTTCGTCGGCCCGCCAGGGGTCGGCAAAACATCGCTGGGAAGATCCATTGCGCGCGCACTTGGTAGGAAATTTGTCAGAATGAGTCTCGGCGGGGTTCGTGATGAAGCTGAGATTCGAGGACACCGCAGGACTTACATCGGCGCCCTTCCCGGACAAATTATTCAAGGAATCAAGCGCGCTGGTTCTCATAATCCAGTTTTCATGCTTGACGAGATTGACAAGGTCGGGGCGGACTTTCGAGGTGATCCTTCTTCGGCACTGCTTGAAGTACTCGATCCTGAGCAAAACTCGACATTCAGAGATCACTATCTGGAGGTTACCTTCGACCTCTCCAAGGTTCTCTTTATTACTACCGCCAACGTGTTAGACACGGTTCTGCCCCCTTTGAGGGACAGAATGGAAGTATTGGAGATCGCCGGCTACACGGAGGAAGAGAAGTTGGGCATCGCCAAGCGCCACCTGGTACCGAAGCAACTTGAAGAGCACGGTCTAAAGAAAGGCGAACATATCTCGTTCACCAAAGAGGGTATCCTGGAGATCATTAGGGGTTACACGCGTGAAGCCGGTGTTCGAAATTTGGAACGGCAGATTGCCGCTATCTGCCGCAAGACTGCACGAGAGTTTGCTGAAGGGCGCACCGAACCTGTGAAGGTCAACCGAAAGTTGGTGCATGAGTTTCTGGGCGTCCCAAGATATACCTACGAAGAACTCGCCGACAGAGTCGACGAGCCTGGTGTTGCCGTGGGGCTTGCATGGACTCCAACAGGAGGCGACGTTTTGTTCGTTGAGGCTACCAAAATGCAGGGCGGTAAGCAGCTCTCTACTACGGGCCAGTTAGGCGACGTAATGAAGGAGTCTGCTCAGGCAGCATTGAGTTATGTTCGCAGCCATGCCGAAGAACTAGGTATACCGCCCGATTTCTACCAGAACAGTGATCTGCATCTACATGTGCCCGCCGGCGCTATACCTAAAGACGGACCCTCCGCAGGAGTAACCATGGTTACGGCGCTTGCATCTCTTTTGAGCGGTCGCAAAGTACGACCGCGCGTTGCTATGACCGGTGAAATTACTCTTAGGGGAAAGGTCCTGCCGGTTGGCGGGATTAAGGAGAAAGTTCTCGCTGCTCGCAGAGCCGGCGTGGAAACGGTTATCCTTCCCAGAGATAACCGTAAGGACGTTGAAGAAGATATTCCCGAAGACATTCGCAAAGAAATGAAGATTGAATACGTGGATAGCGTCGATGAGGTTCTCAATATTGCTCTTGAACCTGCGAGCGTGAAAAAAGCACAGCAACCGGTTTCTTCTTCAAGCCAGGGGAATCGCAAAGCTGCGAAACATGCATAAATCAATTTGGCAGGTGCGGTTCTTCGTGCGCTCGCAAATACGGCAACAGATCCTCGTCGGTTAGATCGTGCCATTCCACATAAAAGTCGGCCACAGCGAATGGCACTGAGGAGCTTACAACTCCAAATACGCATTTGTCGGCCTCTTGCTCGATAAGTGTCGCTGCCGATCTCGAAGCAACCGGCGAAGCGACAATGATCCGAGAGGCCGATTGTTTTCTTAGAGCCTTAATGGCTGCTAGCATTGTGTAGCCGCTTGCCAGACCGTCATCCACTACGACTACCGCCCTGTCTTTGACGGTAACTGGTGGTCTTTCACGATTGAAAAACTCGGTTCGGCGCAATACTTCTGCTAGTGTTTCTTCCGCGACCTTGTCGATTCGAGCTCGACTAAGTTGCAACCCATGAATCATTGCCTCGTTTAGGACCATAGAACCATCTGCAGCAATAGCTCCGAACCCTGCCTCTGGATTCCACGGCACGGGCAGCTTGCGGGTAACTATAACGTTCCATTCGAGCTCCAACCGATGTGCGATTGTAGCCGCGACCGGAACGCCGCCCATAGGTATTCCCAGCACCACGGCGTTCGTACCGTGGAACTCCCGCAGGCTTCTTGCGAGATGCTTGCCGGCATCTATTCGATCATTGTATACAATGTGCATCCGCGATTCCTCCGGCAAACTACACTTGAGATTTCTCAGCGTTGCCTGTGTAGATCCACCTCCACATTTTTTACTCCGTGCTGGGTATTGTTAGTTCCGAATTGTAAAGATTGGTATAAAGTTCAAGTCGTATCGAGCACATTTGCTTTGCGCTCGAACGGACGCTTTGAGACTACCAGACTCTCCCCCTAATCGTTCGGTTAAATTGCGTGCCTATTCTCACAGTGACCTAGCCCTTTCGAGAAGCTCTATCACCTCAGCATCCGAAACCTGCCTGAAGTCACGATACCAATAGCCGACTGCCATAAAAGGCTCCGGAGTCTTCAGACAGAACACCTCGTCAGCATAGGATCGAATTGCTCGCAGCGAATCTGGCGGAGCTACCGGAACAGCCAATATAATCCGCGCAGCTTTCAAGTTTCGCAAAGCTATAATCGCAGCTCGCGTAGTGTAACCAGTTGCAATTCCGTCATCAACAAGAATTACCGTCCGGCCGGCAACATTTGGTGGTTCAGTTGTCCCTCGGTAAGCCAACAGGCGTCGGTTTACTTCGGCAAGCTGCTTGCGAACTTCGTGCTCAATATATTCTTCGCTTACGCCTAAGAACCTTACTGCATTTTCATCGATGATTCGTTCGTGGTTGCCCCAGCTTGCAACGGCACCTATTGCAAGCTCTTCTTGCTGAGGCGCCGGTATCTTACGAGGTACTATGACGTCCAACTCGAGCCCGAGTTCGCGAGCTATCTCAAAGCCCACAACAACTCCACCGCGGGGAATCGCGAGCACAATGGAGTCAGTATTGCGAAAACGTTCCAGCGCTCTAGCCAATTCGGCACCGGCTTGCTGTCTTGTTTCGAACGGTTCTACAATAGCATACATCTCGTTGTTGATTTACCCCCTTTTCGGAGTACACTCACACCAACTGTTCAATCAATTATCAATCCACCCCTACGCCATTCTCCAACAATGGCCGAGCGTCCTTCAGGTATACCCAAAATGTAGCGCCGCGGCGTTTGGTTAAACACCGCGGCACATTTGTGGCGGAGGCTTTACGACCAGCAAAGTCAACTCTGCTGAGTTCGTGCGGCTGGTGTAATCAGTTTGCGCAGATACGCTTCGTATTTTTCCGGCGAAAATGCCAATTCAGCGTCGACTACCCTGGGGTAACTGACTCTACCGCACACATTACAATAATACGACCGGACTCCGAAGGTATTGGAGAGGACCGGCCTTGCGAATTCCCGGCATTGTGGGTTTTCGCAGCTAATCACGTCAACCAAAGTGATCAGCATGGCTAACCAACTCCTCAATATTTGTTGTTCCCTCTATTAACCCCAACGCGGACTGTGCAAGCTACCTGATTAAAATGTTTAGGGCAAGGCTTCATTAAAAACTAAAACGGTAATTCGATTCGAGCGTTTTGCGCAGATCGAAAAGTAGAGCCTATCTTGGCAGACTGATGATACCTACGGACAACTCGAAGATAAGCATCGGGCAAACCGCTGCGAAAGCGCTTTCATTCGTCGCGAAAACCAAGATTGTCGCGAACAGCCACGCAAGACGAGAATCTTTCTGAATGATTAGATAAGAACAAAACACATATCGCCGGATAGTAGACTACAAGCAGAATTCGACTAGCCGAGCTCTTGTCCTGCTTAAGAGCAATTTTCTGCAAAATTAAAGCGGGGGAAACAAATCCCCCGCTTTAGTCAATTCAAGGCGTTAGGTTAGAGTTAAGCTGTCTTCTTGTTAGTGAAGTCTGGCTTTATCGCTACCGACAACGCCTTCTGATGCCGATTGTACCTACCATGCCAATTGCGGCAAGGAGCAGGCTGTTCCACTCAGGAATCACAGCGCTAATCGACTTGTCCTTGGAAACGCCAGCACTCTTACCGGGATTGATAACAAAGTCCCACTGGAATGCCCAAGCTATGTCTCCAGGACCGTATATGGCATACTGATCCGCTAGATCGTCCTGATCGTTATCGTTGAGCAGCGCCAAAATGTTCCCAGGGCTATCCATTTGCCAGTGGGTAGGAGTCTGCGTAACACTCTCTTCCACCAACACTGGAAATTCTATCTGTTGCACCTTGTTGGGGTTCACACGCGTTCCACGATCATCGTACGCAGTTCCCAATATATCAAAGTCCGAGTACTCGTACAAACTGATATAAAGGGGTGAGTTGCTTTTGTTCGTAATCGTGGCGCCTTCCTTGACCATCGAGAACCCGCTATTAGGCGCACCGCCTGTCAGCAGCCAAGTAACCTCAAGGTCGAAGTCTTGAGCACTGTAGTTCTGGATTAACAGTCGGTTATCAGAGACTACTGACGAAACAAGCTGCAGCGTGCTGATAGACAGCTCGGGCCCGTTGCCGATTCTGTACCACCACCACTGCTGGTAGAGATGATCCTTTGAGTCAACCTGCCAGTTGAACATTCCTTCTGGCTGCCCATTAGGATCAATTACCAGAGAAGAATTGTTGTGCTGCAGAGTAACGGGCGCCGCAAACGCAGGAACCGCTGTCAGCAATGCCATCAGACACACTACAGCAGCAATAAAGTGTTTTCTCAATTTCCTATCCTCCTTTCCCTTTTTATTTTAAGTTTTAAAGCACAAACAAACTTCGCAAACAGACGTGGATAAAATACGCTAAAAACATACCCAACAATTGCTCAATTAAAACCGAGCATATGACCTGACATCTAAAAAACTTTAGCCGGTATATCGCTCGACTTTTAATATTTAAGATATGCGACAAGACTTGTTCTATACTGCTACTTTCTAAACCGAGCTAGCACACTGTGAGTATAGCTTGCCTGGTTGATAATGTCAAGCTAGTAATATTACCAGTTTATGAATCAATTCAGAAATTTATTCAAAATGACCTAATATTATCTGCAAATAAGCATCTGCAACAAGCGATATATACGGTGGTTAAACCACTTAGAATGACGCAGTGTTACTTCCTACACCTTGTTTTGAAGCTGTAAACCGAAGATAATTTCTGGTTTGCAAGCAGTTCTCTTAACGCAATTATAGACTTATGTTGTATAATTGCAATTTGTTCTCACAAATCAGAAATATTTGTTTAGAATTGATCTTTAATTTAGGGCATGATTGCGAAAATATAGGTTTTAAAATACTTAACTGTATTAATCGTAGCAGACTATTAACGGACCAAGATGGATTGTTCCCCTTGTCTTGCGACCGCCCACATTATCGAGCAGGAAGATTGTATCCCAACTTACCGGATATCGCACTACGCCGTCGTTCTTGCCGCCCCAGTGGCCCGCTCGCTCACAGGTCATATCGGCAGTCAAGCATCTCCATCCGCTAAAGCTTAGCCTTCCATAATCGGGCTGGAAGCTCTGTCCATCGGAGTCTACAAGCCTAAGTCTGGCGAGGCCATTGCCTTTATCGCCCATAACCCACAACTTGGCCCACAGCGGACGACCGTGTATCGGGATCATCGGTCTAGGAGAAATCCTTACAAATCGCCAACCATTGTCGAATTCGTAGTCGAGCTTGGCACATATATCGCTTATAACTTGCGGAAAATCTGTGAGGATCAAACTGTCCAATCCAGACATATCGCTTGGCACATCTCCCGATGGAGATTTAGCATAGCAAAGCCTTGCTCTAGCGGGGACGTTATGATCGCCGTCCAGTTCGAGCTTGTATTTGGTTATTTCATCACCCACGCGACCGTCCGCAAAGGTCTCGACAATGCTGTAGCGTTTGGTAGGATTACGAACGATCACAGCCCCAGTATCGTCAACAAGCTTGGAAGAAAACGAGAACACAGGAGCCGGCTTCTGCGTTATCTTAAAACGAACCACGAACTTATCTTCGGTAGGCTTCAGGCTAACGTCTTTCGACAACTCTATCGGATTTATGCCGTCTGTGCTTCCGATCATCAACTTGCCATCAAACGCGATTCTCTCGCCTGATTTAGGCTGCATTATTGCAAACGCTAGCTCGTCTTTTGTAGGCGGCAAAAACTCTATCCTCGGGCATGCCGAAACATCGAGCTGCACAACGCGGACAATCGGCCTATCCGTGCCCTTTATTGTAAGACTGACGGTAACGTTAGGGCTAGAATCGCCGTTCCAAACATACGTGTATCTAAAATATCTCGATAAGGACTTATCTGAGTACCCAAAAGTGCTTTGCGATACGTGCCCCAGGCCTTTACCTGAGGCTGTAATAGATGCTTCTTCATTAATCCCCTCGGAAACTATCTGTGCCTCAAGCCTTCCGTCTTTCCACACAGCCTTGGCATCAACCTTCCAAGCAGCTTCTATAGCCCATCGCTTGCTCGGCTTCAGCGGCTCGACATATTGCACCGCGCCGGTCAGGTTCAGCTCGAGTTCACCGCTTTGGGCTTCAACACGAGAACGCTCTCCAGTAAGCGAGACCACATCGAACTGCTCTACATCAACCGGTATTTTGATTTTGTGAGGCTCGCCAGTTGTCCAAGCAGCAAGGCGATAATCATCACCTTTTCGGAAAAGTGCGAGATAATCGACTCCGGACTCACTGTGTATCCGTGCGGCAAATGCATAACCAAAAAGCTCTCGCGCAAGCGTCTGCATAGCCATATAGGCAGGCTTCGGGCGCAAGTCTAGATAGACTGTACCAAAGTTATGTTCCTGTTCATTAGGATCAGGACCGTCATCGCGCCAATCATACCAAATACTTAAGCGGACATCGTTCATAAGGTTTATAAGAAACGAGCGAACCAGATATTCGGCCTGTTTTTCTACCGTTAAGCCTTTAACAGCCGAATAGCCCCATTCGCTACTGACTATGGGTACGTTCTTGCCTTTAGGAGCGTATTTGCGAATTAAGGCGCGTATAGTGGTGTAATAATCCACAGCATTCTCTGGCTTGGAAGCGCCATAAGCATGAAGCGAAACCACGTCTGTGCATTCGAGAAGTCCTAGCTTGAATGCTTCTTCGATAAATGCAAAATCCCAACCGGCAAGTGCGGGTGCAAGCACGGTACAAGACGGGTCTGCCTTCTTCAGGGCTGGATATACCAACTTCGCGAGCTTAACATAATCTTCGACGTTCGCATTCGGTTGCCAGAAATTGCTAAGGTTGGGTTCGTTCCATATCTCCCAAAGAATGCCCCGACCTTTGAAGTGCTCAGCCGCAGCCCGAGCATAATCGACAAACGCAGAGCGTCCGGCATCAGTGTGTGGGGCTTTGCCATCGTCGTAGTTTGCGTTGCCATAGCAGAGGATAAAAATCGGACGAATATTCTTCTTTTCCAGTGCGTCTAGAAGCTCATCGTAAGGTTTGAAGTCATATTGGCCCTTAATTTTCTCGACATCGCTCCAAAAATAATCCATTCGTATATAACGAAACCCAGCATCGGCAATCTGTTCAATTTGCTTGTGCTCAGGACCAACAAAGTGGATGTTAACCCCAAGGCAATCAGGAATGACGAAATCCGGAAGACCAGTCTTTGCAGCAAGAGTACTGCTTGCAACTATGAACATCAACGCAACGATAACTAGTATCCGTTCCAAGATTCGAGACCTCCGTAATTTCCAAATTGTGGTTATTGTATGATATATCAACTCGCGACGCAACATACAAGTTCAGTTCTCAGGAAATTGGCAACATTTTCAAATGATTGACTTTGAAACTAGCTCAACGTAGAATTGTGTGTGCTTGGTTTAATATTGGGCGAGCAGAAAGGGACGATAAAGAATTGTGCGGTATAATCAAGAGAATTTGCAGTCTATTATCAGCAATGATGATGTTACTGTGTAACGAAGCCGCGGCACGTTATCATCACAAGCCGTGGCCTGATGACGTCCCGTCGCCACAATACATCAACGTTGCTCCGTTACCCGGTGCCGGAATTGCACTCAACGAACAGGGAGACCCCGACGGCCTTGGCGCCTTCCAAATCAATATACCCGTTGCCTACACGCCACGGAACGGCTACTTGAGTCTTTCGGCTTATAAAGGCAAACATCCGAACGACCCCGGCCTTGAAACGGACAACGGCACTGGGGTATTCGCACTCGCGTTTGGAAATAATCCCTCTCTATATGCCTCGGCAATGCAGGTAAGCAGCATCCTAAGCGAGAGCAAGGCACTCAGCTTCCAACTTTCGGTAATACGTGAAACGCCAAAACACCCTGCGCTGGCAGTCGGAATACAGGACCTACTCGAAAAAGAACCCCGAATGCAATCGCTCTACTTCGTAACGACTAAGCGGTTCCAATTTGTAGATCGCCATCTGTTTGCAACAGTCGGATACGGAGGTGGAAGGTTTCTCGACGGTCCCATCGCAGGTGTTTCTACTCCGCTATCCGAATCGACCAACCTTGCCTTAGAATGGGATGGTTACCAGATTAACAGCGGGCTAGGGTGGCGACCCGGTGGTCGGCATGGTTGGCTCACGCTTCTGGGCGCTTATAACGGCAAAACCGGATGGCTGTTTGGAGGAGCTATCGCTTTTAAACTATAGAAGCCAGGTAAAACCGCTTGGAGGCGCCGCCCGCAGCGATTTATAGCTGCATATGAAAGCCGATATTCTGGGAATCGGCGCAGACTTTACATACAATTGACGCACAATTAATGCACAAAAAACCGTGCAAGGGCCGCTTGAAGATCTTCGCTTGCGAATGCTATAATTGTGCATCTAGCGCCTTATGTGATGTAGCTATCAACCATCGCTAATGGACAAAGGAAACAAATAATGAGGCTCACTAAGGAAGACATCGAGAGCGTAGCGCACTTGTCGCGCTTGGAGCTTTCGGAAGAAGAAAAAGACAAGTTGACGGGGCACATCAACAAGCTCCTCGAGAACTTCGAAAAACTCCAGGAACTCGACACCACCGATGTTGAGCCAACTTCGCACGTCATCCCTGTGGCAAATGTATTTAGGGAAGACGTAGTGTGCCCTTCTTTATCGATCGAAGATGTAGTAGCCAACGGCCCGCAGGTCACAGACAATTGCTTTGTGGTACCGAGGGTGGTAGAAACATAGAATGGCTCAAGAGCTTTACCAACTTACCTGTCACGAACTGCACGATTTACTAAAATCTAAGAAAGTAAGCGCTCGAGAGATCGTACAGAGCTTCATCGATCGCATCAGTGCAGTAGAGGACAAAGTCAAAGCGTTCGTAACCGTTACCCCTGAGATAGCGCTAGAGCAAGCTGCTGCTGTAGATGAGGCCATTGCTAAAGGCGAGGAAATTGATCCGCTTGCAGGCATTCCCGGAGCAATTAAGGACAACATGAGCACTCGCGGAGTCCTCACCACTTGCTCTTCGAAGATTCTCTACAACTACAAGCCGGTATACGACTGCACCGTTGTGGAGCGCCTTAAAGATCAAAGTTATGTGATGATCGGAAAAACGAACCTTGACGAGTTCGCAATGGGTTCCTCTACGGAGAATTCCGGCTTCTTCACTACTCATAATCCTTGGAATCTTGAAACTGTGCCTGGAGGTTCTTCGGGCGGATCGGCTGCCGCTGTCGCAGCCGACGAATGTGCGTTTGCCCTCGGCTCCGATACCGGCGGATCTATAAGGCAGCCCGCATCGTTCTGTGGAGTGGTTGGAATGAAGCCAACCTATGGCAGAGTATCTCGATATGGACTGGTTGCGTTCGCTTCTTCTCTTGACCAGATCGGCCCTATTACAAAGGACGTAACCGACTGTGCCATTGTCATGAATGCTATTTGCGGCAAGGACCCGCGCGATTCGACATCGCTTGATGTGCCTGTGCCCGACTTCACAAAATCACTTGTCGCGGACGTTAAAGGCATTAGAATTGGAATACCTAAGGAGTTTTTTGCGCAAGGGACGGATCCGGACGTCGAGAATGCGGTCCGAAACGCTATTGACGTTTTGATCAAGCTTGGTGCAGATGCAAAGGAAATCTCGATGCCAAGCGTGGACTATGGCCTTGCCGTTTACTACATAATTGCTCCTGCCGAGTGCAGTTCCAACCTTGCTCGCTATGATGGAGTTCGTTACGGATTGCGAAGCAAGGATGCTAGAGATGTGATATCGATGTTTCGACAGACCCGCGAAGAAGGCTTTGGTGCAGAGGTCAAGCAGCGCATAATGATCGGAACATACGCTCTGTCCGCTGGTTACTATGATGCATACTATCTCAAGGCTCAGAAGGTCCGTACGCTGCTCCGTCGAGACTTCGAAAAGGCTTTTGAAGAGTGCGATGTTCTGATATCTCCAACTTCGCCAACAGTCGCATTCAAGATTGGCGAAAGAGCAGATGATCCCTTTGCTATGAAGCTAGCAGATGTATGCACAATTCCGGTGAACCTCGCGGGTACTCCCGGAATTTCTATACCCTGCGGCTACAAGAACGGTTTGCCCATTGGTCTCCAAATAATGGCGAAAGGATTGGATGAAGAGACTCTAATCCGTGTTGCCTACACGTTTGAGCAAAACACAGACTATCACCTACGTAAGCCAAGTCTTTAGTTGATAGCTTACCGCGAATTATTACTCAACCCAGACAATATATAGCTACGGATTCAGCAATTCACTGCACTTTCTTCCAGGTAGCAAATTCCTCGCTCTCTATTTCCAAAAACGGCTGTCCTTTGGTTTTGTCGTCGCGCTCTAAATGTACTATGCCTTCACTTATGCCTAGAAATGTGAACAATTCACCAGTTGGTGAAATGACCTTATCCATGCGTTTAATACCGTAGATTGATGGGCCAGTATTGGCAATGATGTCTCTTCGGATCACGGCAATAGGTTTGCGCAATCGATACCTCCTAGCCAGTTCACGAATCGCCTATATAGAGAGTCAATATTATATCGCATGGCGTTCTCGGCAGCAGAACATTCGCCGATTAATACCCAGATATCATATTAATTTGCTAGCCTAACAAAGCCGGGACTTATTTAAGTTTAAGACAATTGCACACGCACCTTGGAACCAACCTTCAAATTTAGGTCCTTTTCTGCGCTACCTTGGTTTATGGCAATCTCAACGTGCCCAACGCTGTTGACTAAAGCCACCGGCTCGCCCGGTTCGACGTCTGCATATGAATTGCGCAGCCGACCTACATCGTAGCCACCCACGATGGCCTTAATATTACTACCTGCCAGGTGTTGTAAGTCTTTACATCGAATATTAGATATACAATTACCAAAATGATCGATGTAAATTATACGACCGTCCACAGCGGTCTCGGTGATTATCGGTTGGGCTATCTTAAGCTTTACCGGATTATCGACAGCAGGTCCTATCTCCGATAGAGGAGTTCCGTTGACGATTCGTGCAGCAGTAGGCCCGAAAACATCTCGACCCTCAAATGTAACACCGCATAAGCCAGCGGGGCGATCGGGCACTTTAATCTCTACACATTCGCAAATACCCTCATTCATCATTGGGTAGGTAAACACTCCGTTATCCGGCCCGACAAAGTAGTAATCTCCACAGTGAGCCGCCAACCTCCTACGCACCGTACCAACACCGGGATCAACTACAACCACGTGAACAGTACCCTTCGGAAAGTAGCGGTATACGCTTTCCAAAACAAAAGCTGCCTCAGATACGTCATGCGGGGTTATTTCGTGGGCAAGGTCTACAATTGTTACGTCAGGTGCAACACAAAGGATCGCCCCCTTCATCGCTCCGACGTATGCATCAGCTGTCGAAAAGTCCGTTGTGAGAGTGATAATCTTGCTCAACTCTAATACTCCTTAATTACATCTTTAATGCAACTCAACAGTTTTCATTAATATACCATTCAAGCTGGATTTTGTGGAAATAACATATTTCGTAGATAAGTGAGACCCTGTTTTGCTTTTCCTGATCGCACAAAAACGTTATGATTTTTGATAGTTACAACGTCCAATAAACTCAATCGATCCACAATTTGACTTGCGCTTAACATGGTAGCTGTCGGCACATTTATGAGCACACTCGATAACTAAATCGCAACTGTTGCATTGTTGATGCTTATACCATCAATAGCCATTCCGGGCATTAGTGCGGTTACGGCAATGTCCTCCGACCAAGCATTTGTCACCGAAGTATTTCCGCACAGCGAGCACGGTAAGTCACTTGACTTTATTGGAACTTCTTTAGCACTCGGAATTTTAGCCAATCTGCTGCTCGGCAGATTGATTATCTAGTACGCTGGTCGGCGTTGGATGTTCTTTATCAACGTCCCTATTGTAATTACACTGGTGATACTGCTAATTGTAAAGTTACGTGGATTCGGTAGCAAAGTTCCCTTCACCGATTATTCGAAACGAGCTATTAACGCAGCTCTTCAAACCGATACTTTATAGCACAGAACAGGCTACCTGCTCAAGCAGGACTCGAGACACTTGAACACGCACCACCGAGTCCCGAGGCGAAGTGAACCTATCTCTAATCCCGATTAAGGAAAGAATAATAGCAGTATGCATGTGGTATTTGCAATGTTTGACACAAAAATTGGCAGCTTCGGGCTTACGAAGACCCTGACTACTAACTAAATTGCACTAGCTTATGAGGACTTCAACCTGGTGCTCTAAACCGTCCCCAATATAAGGAAGCGTGTCTCCAAGCACCGGTTCACCGTCAACCACTATTGATGTACCATTCTTTGACGGCCTAATCGCGCGTCGAATCGTGATTGAATAGGTATCATCGCGAAATCTTCTGGTAATACTGCATTCCTGCCAACTTTGCGGAAGCCTTGGTCTAAGACACAATCCTTGAGGAGTGGCTTCCATACCAAGTATGTGTTCGGTCATTACCCAATACGTAACACATGCTACAGCCGATTCGCTGTCGAGCCCGTTGCTGTATCCAAACATCCGATTTATTTCCTGCGCTCCTTGTCCGTTAGCAAGCACGGGTGTCACCGACTGGAAGTAGCGCACGCGCCTGGGCAATGCTCGTTCTTCAGAACACTCGTCTTCATTGGTTGTGTTCGATCTGTTTTCTGTCCCCCGTCGATTTATGTGTGCCCAAACGCGCGGAGGAAATTCCGATGCAATATCGGATAACAGAGACCAAAGACGTGAGGTCTGTTCCCACACTCCGCTGGATAATGAGCCATTCGTCGCACACATCCGAATTATTCGCTCGCAATGATCTTTTAGGGTGAAGTTCAGAAGGTGACGTGAAGCAACGCGCTCCTCCAAGATGCTAACATCCCCGGTCTCGGCAACGTAGTGAGCTGTGCACGTCGCAAGCCACAAGAGCTCCTCGATTGGAAGCATTAGCACCGATTCTGATCCAGGAGAACCTACTCGAAGCGTAGAGGGAGATCCTGAAACGGAGATGCACGAAGCAAAGTCCAACAAGCTCTGTCGACATTTCTCAGAGGCAGCCCCGGCAATCGCATAGAACCTTCTCAACGTGTCAGCCGCCCGCCACGGATCCAAACATACTCCTGCCGTCCTGTGCTTTACCCATCCAGCGTATGCTTCATACGGCAACCACGTGTTTACTAGTGCATCAAAACCGCGGTCCTGACTGTGCACTTGTACTGTAGAACAAAGATCCTGCCACATCCGAACCGTATCGTCTATTGCTTCGTTTACGTTACTCATTTTGCTATAAGCTCGGGCGATCCGCGCTGCTTCATCGGCACTGGGTGCAACCCCAAAGCAGAAAGCAAACTCAGCCTCACCCTCAACGGGCAACTCTATTGCCACTGTCAGACTCGCAATGGCGTTTTCTACAAAACCATCTCCGCCGCATCCGGTGTCAGCGTCGAGATGCTTGGGATTGCGAAGCGTACGACCATCACCAATGAACTCGGCCTTGTTGGTTTCAAATCTAATCGGGACAAGGGTGCTGGAGTGGAATACCACTAAGTCACGAACTATTTGACCGTTCGTGATAACCGAAGAAAGTGGTCGCCCCATTAAAAGCAAGTTGTGTTTATCGACATAACCAGTTTCGAGTTGAGGACCGATGGACGGTTCGACATAGGTTGTAAATGTGAGAGTTCGAACGCTAGCGGACCTGTTTTCAATTCGTACCCGCCATATTTCACATGGATTGTCGGGAGCAACAGCGACGGTAAGAGTGCAGGCAATCTTGTGCTTAAGCGAGAATGCGCTCAGTTGGCCGGGCAGATAAGTAGCTTCGACATCATCGACGATTCTACATGTGGGAAAGAAAAAAGGCGACCAAACTTCCCCTGTAGCGGTATCCTTGATATACCAGGCTTTACCATCGCCACGAGGTGAAGTGACATCGAGCCCTTCGCTAACACTCCGGCCGGACCCGTCTGGGTTTATGTATACTGCATAATCGGATCCCGGGCTGCACAATACACTTCCAAGCGGACTTTCACCGCCGAGCCGGTTGATGACAAACGCGTTTGCGTCACCCTCAAATCTGCCTACCGCATAAGCCAAATGCAGTCCCGAAGATCCACCAGATCGTATGTTCATATCGATCATCTCGCATCCTCGCCGTCGAACATTCCCACGTTCTTAGTATCGGCTGAAGAACGCACTGATCTTCAGGGACCGACTGCAACGATGGTGCACTCTCGAGTTAATCGAAAAGTCAACAGTTCATTCTAAAACAGTGCAACACGAACTGATCAGAAACAAGTCTTGCGCAGAAGTTGAGTGAGCTAAAAAATTTATGCATCATTATGAATTCGGTCATGCCTCAACTCGTAACTTTTTGGACTGGGAAGTTAATGGGGGCATCGTGTTCATCTGCTCCAACGTCGAACGGCAAATCGCACTAACACAAGCATTACCGTGACAGCGTTGGAAAGTGTTTGCTTGCCTTGTGTTCGGGTATATCTTACTATGAAAGTATAGCGGGCGACATTCTTTGCCGCCCGCGTTTCATTGGCAACCGTGAGGTATGATATGATCACGCTGAAAGTAGATCGATCGGAACCTGATATGTCCGCTATTCGTAATGCAGCCGACGCTGTACGGCGCGGTGAGCTTGTGATTTTCCCTATAGAGACCGCATACGTTGTAGCTGCAGATGCTCAAAACGACAAGGCTGTTGAAAAGTTGCATGATGCTGCAGATCTTGGACCGGCTGAATCGTTAACGTTGTTGGTATCCGGGCTTGAAGACATACTAAAGGCCGCTGAATATCTGCCCGACCGCGCCAGAGACCTCGCACTCAAATATTGGCCAGGACGTATTGCATTTATTGTGGACAAAAGTAACGATGTATCCGACTTGGCCACCGGGCACAAGGAAACAGCACTAGTGATGGCTCCGGAACATCCGGTTGCCCTCGCTCTCTTAAAAGAGCTTCGAGTGCCTCTCGCAGTTACTAATGCGAACCTACCTGGGAACGAACCTCCAACTACAGCAGTAGAAGCCATCGAACAGGTTGGAACATCTGTGGAAGTAGTACTGGATGCCGGGCATAGTGCGGTCGGCCATATTCCCACTGTGGTTGATGTTAGCACTATTCCGCCGCGCATAGTTAGGTTGGGCACCGTGTCGGCCAATGAAGTTCAAGACTTTTTGGGAGAAGTCGAAAAGTTGGCATAAGCTCGTCATTCGCCATAAGGCATGACACAACATGAAAGCAAAAAGCGAAAGCGTTTTTAATGGTACGTCCCCAAATAAAGCAATTATGCAGTACTGCTCCTCGACCAAGCAGTAAGATTAGCAAAATCTTGGGGACTTATTTATCAGATCGATCGAGAACTTTTAATCTTATATAGCTATATAGCCTTGTAATGACGAACGCACGGCCGGCATCGAGCTTATCAATTAAAAGCCGCAGTTTATTGCTGGAAGCAGTAAAAAGATTGTCTTTAACTAACTCTTGCACATTACAATTGGCAAAATGTAGCGGAACAAAAATGCTAATAATGCAGGATTCCATCTCGCGTCGGTCAGCGCGCAAAGTGACAGCTTTGAAGTTTTTAGATCCATGGGCCTATCAGTCGGATGTAGCTGCATAAAACAGCATGCATGCGTAGTCGTCAGTGACCTCAACGGGATTTGTTTGTCGGTGGCTCGCGTAACGGGACATAACTTCACGAACTTTTTCCCAATCAGAGCGCTTTAGTCCGAAACGAGATAGGTCACACTGAAATCCTCCGTGCACGCAAAGTTCCTCGATTCGTGCAGCAAGGTCATTTGTGCCCATTACCTGTTTTACGCTGTCGTATGTACCGGGCAGGTATCGTTCGTTGAGTCGAATTACGTGCGGCAATAAGGATGCTACGGCCTCAGAGTGTCTCATACCTGCGACTACGCAGACTGCAGGAGCAAGAGAATGCGAGGCGCCAAGCCCCGCCTGCATCGCCCACCCGGCATAGCAGCTTCCCATCAGGCAATCTAGCCTAGCATTAAGATCATTTGGATCAATTTGACTTTTCGGCAATCCGATGGAAAGCTTTTCGATCGCAGCAAGAGCCATTTTCCGCGTGAACGCATGCGAATTGCGCGAGACCGCGCTTTCAATTGCGTGAGCAAAAGCGTCCATTGCCGTAACAGTCGTCAAGTAGACCGGCAGTGAAGCAACAAGCTCAGGATCGAGAATCACTGCATCCGGAGTCATCCAAGGATGAGATATGCTTCTCTTTACACCCACACGTGGGTTGTTGAGCACAGAGACGCGTGTCGCCTCGGAACCTGTTCCGGCTGTTGTCGGTGCGAAAACTTGGGCAATTGGCGGATTGGTTATCTTGCGGCGTGCAAGCTGATAGTCCTCAGTAGGACCATCATTGCGGGCTATCACAGCAGCAGCCTTGGCTGTATCCATAACGCTCCCTCCACCGATTGCGATTATCACATCGGCGTTACTACGTTTAAGGAGGTCAGCTAAATCGTCTACCATATCTACACTTGGCTCCGAAGTAATAGGATCAGCAACCGTTGAATCCAAGCCGTGTCTACGTAGGTGATCGAGAAGCTTTGCTATACGCTCGGAATCGTGAAGATGGCCGCCAGTAACGACAACAACCCGCCTCCCAAGGCGCGCCGCTTCCTCGGCAATCATGAAAGACTTGCCGATACCGCAGTGGATTATGGCTGGACTAGTAATCTCTAACTGCAAAGCATTGCTCATTCCCGCCAATTTATTCTCGAAGCGTATTCTTTGCTAACCTTGAGAAACTCTTTGTATATACCCTCAACGTCGGCATCTGGTCCAACAGACATACAAGGTATAGCAATTACATCCGGAGCCAAAACTTCCATAACATGCCGATACTCCGCCGGATCAGGCGGCATCATAAGATACAGAATCCCTTCACCTTTAAATGCTTCTTTAAACACAGGAAGATCGTTCTTCGAAAAACCGTAAGCAAGGTCTACAGCCTTTATTGGCGGATCGTGCCGCAGATATTCGCTTGCGCAAGGATTGGGGCCGCAATTATGGAGCATTCCACCGCCGAATCGGGCAAAAATACGGTTGTTAAACGGTTTACTGAAACGATTGAAGAACTCAGGCGAAAACTGTGCGCAAATGTCATCGGAGCAGTGACCCTTCCGACCTTCCGGCTGCCACTCGTAAGGAAAATCTGTAGAGGTTACGTGTTCGATCCCGCCTGCCGCCTCAATACATTTCTCAGCAAAAAGAATGAAGCAATCCGTAATGAGCGAAGCGAGATGCTCGAGCGCTTCCGGATGATCGTAGCTCAACATATAAAACTCCACACCACCTAAGAGCGTATATGCAACGTTCATTGCGCCGCCCATATCCAAGCACGACACGTACACCTGTCCATCAGTGCGCTCGACAAAGCTCTTGATTCGTTTCAGTCCCTCTGGAACCAACCCCGCTGTATATGGGTCGGGTATTTCCAGACGATAGATATCGTCAATACTCTTCAAAATCGGTTCTTTAACGGTGCAGGTCTGATTGGGATCGTCACCAAAAACGATCTCAGCTCCAAGTGCACTTTCGATCACCACACAACCTACATCCGGACGCATCGCAGGGATATAATCGTCCGGAACCATTTCGAGCGAAAGCCTCACTCCTTCGCTTTCGATCTGAAACTGCTTGTCAGCATCTAGAAAATGCTCAACTGTAGTGTAGCCCCACGGATTGGAATGCACGCGAAGTGAAATAGGTATGTGATCTACCCGCTTATATTCCCACACGCGACGAATGTTCTCTTTTCGTCGCTCTATTTCGTCCATCATACCAGGAGAAATGAATGCCATTTTCAGCTACCTCCAATTGTCGTGTTCGACAGACTCCGAGCGACATCCTGCAGAGATCATCTTGACAACTTACCACTGGCTTCTTATGATGAGTATTATACCGATCAGAGGGGACTACTGCCTGTTCGGTGTAATTTCCAGAGGGGATTAATTTATGAACCAGGCATTGTCTGAATTGGCGAGACCAGCCGTCGTCCCGCCGCTTCATTCTAACTTTTGTCCTGCAGCACTGGCCAATCGCGCGTTTCTGAGAGCTGTGAATGAGTCTGGAAGTGCTGTGCCTCTTGCGATAGCGCTAGAACGCGGAAACGGTCAGATATCGGTGTTCCACACACGATGCTTCGACGAAAACTCGCCATCTGCCGCGTTGAATCTACCTTACGCTGAAAGATTGGTAAAGTTCTTGCTTTGGTCGAGAGGCGGATGGCGAATAGTTATCGGCGGACCAAGAAGCATTTTCGAGCACATCAAACGGGCATACGCTCCCGGTGGAGATCGTTCGTTCGATGCCGAGTTTATGGCTGATGTCTTCGAGCGTCCATTTACAGTGGAGACGGTCGACATCAACAAAGTCCCCGATCCAAATGAGGGCACAGTTCGACTCGGAGGACATCTCGATGGCTGTCGAATTGGCTTTGACCTAGGCGCAAGCGACCGCAAAGTAAGTGCTGTTATAGATGGTGAAGTAGTCTATACGGAAGAAGTTAACTGGAACCCTAGGGATGCCTCCGATCCTAGCTATCACTTCAACGAGATCAACGCGGCTCTCAAATCTGCAGCAGCCCATCTGCCAAGAGTAGATGCCATCGGTGGAAGCGCGGCTGGTATATACATAGACAATCGCCCGCGAATGGCATCCCTTTTCAGAGGCGTGCCTAGAGAGCGCTGGAACGACGGTATAACCGATCTTTTTACGAAGCTCAAGACCGAATGGGGAGGAGTGCCGTTTGAAGTTGTGAACGACGGCGAGGTGACTGCGCTTGCAGGGGCGATGTCGCTTAACGACGGGGCCGTGCTCGGCATAGCTATGGGATCAAGCGAGGCGGGCGGCTATGTGACTCCCAAAGGCGAGATTACAACTTGGCTAAATGAGCTTGCGTTCTGTCCGGTAGACTATCATCCCGACGCACCTATAGACGAGTGGTCAGGAGATCGAGGATGCGGCGTGCAATACTTCTCGCAACAGGCGGTGTTCAGACTTGCAAATTCTGTAGGGATAACGCTGGATGAGTCGCTGGACCTCGCAGAAAAGCTTAAGAGTGTGCAAAATCTCTTGAAAACTGGCGATGAGCGCGCAATAAAGATATGGGAATCGATCGGCATCTACACCGGCTATGGAATAGCCCACTATGCAATGTTCTATGAGCTTAGGCACGTATTGGTATTGGGGCGAGTAACGTCATACGACGGCGGCAATATTATCGTTACAAAGGCGCGTGAGGTTCTTCAACGCGAATTTCCGGAGCTTGCTGAGAAAATAGCACTTCACTTGCCGGACGAGTCGAGTCGCCGAGTCGGCCAGGCAGTCGCCGCAGCAAGTCTACCTATTCGGAGTGTTGGTTAGAATGAATATGCAACTGAATATGCCAACGTCGGAAATCTACATTCCCGATGGCTCTCCTGCATATAAAGCTATCGCGCGCACTACACACATGGGCATTGCTGCACACCAAGACGATACAGAAATAATGGCCTATCACGGCATATTGGAGTGCTTCCAACGCAAGGACCGCGGTTTCATGGGAATCGTCGTCACAAACGGTGCAGGCAGTCCTAGAGATGATCTTTATGCACATTATACCGACGAAGAAATGCAAGCGGTCCGCCGTATAGAGCAGAAAAAGGCCGCCTACGTTGGAGAATACTGCGCGCAGGCTTTTCTGGACTATACCAGCGCACAGGTAAAGGACCCCGCAAACGTAGACGTAATCGAGGACCTCAAGAACTTAATCCAAGCTGCGCAGCCTGAGGTCATCTACACCCACAATCCGGCAGATAAGCACGATACACACGTAGCAGTAGTGCTCCGAGTAATTCGAGCACTTCGCGAGCTACCGGAAAATAGTCGGCCTGCTAAGCTTCTCGGCTGCGAGGTATGGCGTGACCTTGATTGGTTAAACGATGAGGATAAAGTGATTCTAAACGTCGAGGCGCACGAAAATCTTGCCGCAGCACTGCTGGGTGTTTTCGATTCACAGATATGTGGAGGAAAACGATACGACCTAGCAACTATGGGCCGCAGACGTGCACATGCCACCTATCACGCATCTCACAGCACTGATGCCTCTAAGGCGCTTACGTTTGCAATCGACTTAACGCCATTGATATCGGATGAGTCGATTAGCGTGGCCGAGTATGTGAAAGGCTTCATAGACAGATTTGCCCAGGAAGTACTGGGCAGAATCCAGAAGCTGAGCATGTAATCGGTACGCATATTGTATAAAGAAGTTTACTCGCTCATCTTTTTTGCTTTAGACCGATTACTTCTGGTCCTGATCCAGCAACTTAATATCTTGAACAAAAGACTTCATCGCGCGAGACAGATTTTCTAGTACAACTGCCCATTCTCGCAGATGACTCTTTCCGCTTGGAGTAATCGTGTATACGTGACGAGCCGGACCAGTACCACTGGTATCCCAACTGGAGGTCACATACCCCATCATTTCGAGACGCTGAAGCGTCCTATACAGAGCCCCCTTGTCTATCTCCGCATCCGTAAGAGTGTGACTTTGAAGCTTGCTACCCAGCTCGTAGCCGTAGGTTGGACCGTCACGTTCAAGCAAATATAGAACTACCGGCTCAACAAACCGGTAGAGATTACCCATTGCACAGGTGCACGGACGCTGCGCACCGTGACGATGGCAGTATCCTCTAGGCATTTAATAATTGCTTCCTTTCAGATCAGATTACAAACAACCGTATTCAAATATATATGGTATTATTATACCATTAGGTATTTGGTAATATAGATGCAATTCGCATCTAGATTAATCGACATGTGCGGACACGAGGATACGCAAGGGATCGATAGTGGATAATGACCTGCTTCGAGAGAAGCTTGCTGATCTTGACACTTGATCAGAATGGCTGAGCTAGTTGCGCCTTCTTGACATTAGTTATTGCTAAAACTTACCATGCCACCGTGCAGTCCAATTCTGATAAGCTTTTTGCTCATGCGGACCAAATAGGAGGCGATTGGTGACTGGCCTTGATAGATTTATGGCCGCTCTTAACAGGGAAGAACCAGATATGGTTCCTATCTGGGAGCTTATTATTAATGAGCCGACCCTATCGGCACTTCACGGCAACATAGGCTACTTGGAGTTCGTAGAACGCGAAGGGCTAGACGGTGTGACAATATTCGAGAACCAGATTATGACCCCCTGCGAGGACGGCGCCTTAGTTGACGAATGGGGCATAAAATGGCTCACGGGCGAGACCGGCGTTGGCTATCCGTCGGGCGGCCCGATCGACTCGCCAGAAGATTTGCAAAGCTATGAACCGCCTTGCCCGAACGCTCCGCATCGGTTCGATAGCCTCAAGGCCGCAGTTGATAGGTTCAAAGGCGAGAAAGCCATCGTTTTTCTTACGCACGAAGCGTTTGAATTCTCACATTATTTGAGAGGGCTCGACAAACTGCTTATTGATTACTTTGAGCGACCAGAGTTTGTCCACGAGCTGGCGCGCATCGTTATAGACTATAAGATCGAGGTCGCAGAAACTGCTATCGATCTTGGGGCCGACGTTATTGTATCGGGAGATGATTATGCCCATCGCCAAGCGCCAATCATGTCGGTAGCGCATTGGGAAGAATACTCGCTGCCTTATTTGGACGAGCTGGTCAAAGCAGTTCATCGCAAGGGCGTTCCGCATATAAAGCATACTGATGGCAACATCTGGAGTATACTTGGTCAGATGGTCGATGTTGGCATCGATGCGATAGATCCTTTGGAGCCGATTGCCGGAATGGACATTGGCGAGGTAAAAGATCGCTACGGTGATCGGGTGGCTGTGATTGGCAACGTAGATTGCACCGAGGTTCTCACTCACGCACCAACAGAAGAAGTTGTCGATGCTGTTAAGGAAACTATTGCCAAGGCGTCGGTTGGCGGTGGACATATACTCGCGTCGAGCAATTCGATCCATCCTGGTGTTAAGCCGGAAAACTATAGAGCAATGGTCGAGGCTGCGCGTAAATATGGGGTTTATCCTCTCGATTCCGACATGGTGGAAGAGTATTCTAAGCGGAACTATATAGCCAAGTACCTCGATAAAAAGTGATATGTTATATGTGTCGAAATGCGGCGAGATGAAACCGTCTTATTGTTAGCCTTAACGCAGGGAGTATGTCTTAGTACAAAAAATACCGCGAATGATTGAAAGTCGAAATGAAGCTGAGGAATGTTCGTTTAGGAGACAGATGTTTAATGATCCATAGGTTAGCGGTGATCGCTTTACTTCTTACGATTACTGCGTCCGTCCCATCGTGCTCGAACGAAGAATTAAGAGGAGCATGGGTAACGGCGTGGAGAGAAGGTTTTTTCACCCCGCAACAAGTTGATGCAACCATTGCGGCTGCAAAGAAGGTCGGCATAAATGCTCTCTTCGTACAGGTCCGAAAGAATGCGGACGCCTACTACCTGTCCGATACGGAACCTCTAGGCCCTGAGATCGCGCCAGGATTCGATCCACTAGCATATGTTGTCGAAAAGGCACATGCCGAAGGGATAGAAGTCCACGCATGGATTAATTCTTGCCGCATCTGGAGCTCGAAAGACCCTCCCACCGATCCTAAGCACATAGCAATACGGCACCCAGAGTGGATAAACAACGACTTCGACGGGAATACGAGAGCAAGCGAGGGATTATATCTTGACCCCGGCATCCCGGAAGTGCGTGATTATGTCGCATCCGTGGCAGAGGAGATTGTTCGCAAATATAATGTTGATGGGATACACTTGGACTATATTCGTTATCCCGGCAAGAAATGGGGATACTCGGCAGAGGCTCTCGACCAATACTACAGACACTCAGGGGCCAAAGACAAACCCAATCCTGACGATCCCAAGTGGCTGCAATGGAAACGCAATCAGGTAACTGAGCTAGTCAGACTTGTTCGGAAGAAAGTCCGATCTGTTAAGCCAAACGTCTTAATATCGGCTGCCACAATAGCTTGGGGCGATTGTCCGGCGGACTGGACTGTTTCTTCGCCATACGTTCTGGTGTGCCAAGATTGGAAGCGATGGATGGCCGAGGGCTTGCTTGATGCCAACTGTCCTATGAACTATAAAGTAGAAAAGAACCCGAAAAATGCAAGAGAATTCCGCAATTGGCTTGTTGGGTTCAAGAGATGGTCGTCAGGAAAGCCAACTTATGTGGGGATAAACATTCACGATAACCAAATAGCAGATGTGGCGCGCCAGATTGAAGCGGTCCGCAAATATGGTTTGCAAGGGTTCGTGTTGTTTTCGTTCAATCAATCACCGCAAAGAGAAGCTTTTGTTGCAGCGTTAGCAAATGTAATAAAAAATAGCTGTAACAAAAAATAAGCTGAGCAATGTTGGATTATTTGACAATCCGACCTCAAACTTCAAAGGAGGAATAAGATATGCCAAAGGTATTGGTCAGCGATAAGCTGGCCCAAGAAGGTGTAGACATACTTAGGCAAGTTGCTGAGGTAGATATCAAGACCGGTCTTTCTGAGGACGAACTGTGCAATATTATCGGGAATTATGATGCTCTAGTTATACGCAGTGGTACTCAGGTTACGGCAAAGGTGATCGAGGCTGCGCGAAATCTGAAAATTATTGGACGCGCAGGAGTAGGAGTGGACAACGTCGATGTACCTGCAGCCACCGAAAAGGGTATTATCGTCGTTAACTCTCCGGGCGGTAACACAATCGCTGCAGCAGAGCTTACCGTAGCCATGCTGCTTGCTCTTTCGCGTAACATACCGCAAGCTTATGTCTCAATGCGCAATAAAGAGTGGAATCGCAGCAAGTTTACGGGCAATGAGGTCTACAAGAAAACTCTTGGCATTCTTGGTCTAGGCAAGATTGGGCAAGAAGTCGCTAAGAGATGCCAGGCGTTCGGAATGAAAGTCATTGCATACGATCCGTTCATTAGCGCAGAAGTGGGCAAACAGCTTGGCGTCGATCTAGTTGAATTTGAAGAATGTCTGAAGTACAGCGATTATATTTCTCTGCATTTGCCGAAGAGCAAAGAGACCATCGGCATGATAGGAGCTAAGCAGTTCGAAATGATGAAGGACGGCGTGCGTATTATAAACGTTGCGCGCGGCGGAATCATCGACGAAGATGCCTTAGTAAATGCACTTAAGAGCGGCAAGTGTGCTGGAGCCGCTCTGGATGTTTATTCCACCGAGCCACCGGACTTCTCCAGCGAACTGTTCGAGTTACCTAATGTCATAACCACGCCCCATCTTGGGGCTTCTACCGAGGAGGCGCAAACGAACGTGGCTATAGACGTGGCAGAGCAGATAGTAGACGTTTTCGAAGGTCGATCTGCACGAAGTGCCGTCAATATGCCTGCGCTTTCTCCGGAGGTACTCGCTGCGGTACAGCCTTATCTGCCGTTAGCCGAGAAGATGGCTTCATTGGCAGCTCAGACGTCTGAAGGGCGGCCATATCAAGTAGAAATACGCTACGGCGGCGATCTTGCAAAAATCGAGAGTGGTCCCATTAGCCGCGCTGTTCTCGTGGGACTTCTTAAACCGGCAATGGGCGAAACTGTAAACCCGGTCAATGCGCCTTTGATGGCAAAATCGCGCGGCATTGAGGTGATCGAGAGCAAATCCCCCGAGGGAGGCGATTACTCTTCATTGCTATCGATCACTGTGACTTCCGACAAAGGGGTTAACCGAATCAGCGGAACGCTGTTTGGAGCCAAGGAACCGAGAGTGGTTGAAATGGGAGGATTCCCAATAGATATTGCTCCAACAGGTGTACTCCTTGTGTCACCGCATATCGACAGACCAGGCGTGATTGGTCAGGTAGGAACTATCCTTGGAAACGAGAATATCAACATCGCCAGTATGCATCTCGGTAGAAAGACGCCTGGGCAAAACGCTCTAATGGTCTTGAGTGTTGACTCCGAGGTACCAGAGAGCATAATTGAAAAGATAGCCGCGATACCGGGAATAGACAGTGTGAAACAAGTGCGACTTTAAGCAATGTCGCCCGTGGTTTAGATCATTCTACATAGGCAACAGGCTTAGACATCAGGCAACAGCAAATACCAATATATTGGGCGGCTTCATAATTCTTAAGAAGTGTCTAGCATATTTGCAGGATACTCAATAAGCCTGGTCAAATTTGCCTGTTGCCTTTTGACTGCCGGCTTGAGGTTAGAAATGATGGTGTTCTTTGCCAACAGAGTACCGCCCAAGGCGCGAGATGCGTACCGAAAAGATACCGTATCTGGGATGCTTGGCGCGGTGATGTTGGGTCTGACGGCCCCTTTTATTGCTGTAATTGCGCGCAAAGTTCTGCATGCAAGCGCTGTTGAAATAGCAATTTTATCGATGGCACCAGTAGCCGGAAACTTGTTTTCCTTATTGTGGGCCAACATAATGGAGGGACGGCGTAAGATGCCGTTCGCCGTATGGTCTTGGATCGCTGCGCGAAGCATGCTTTTACTCACAGCTTTTGCCCAATCGTCGGGATTATTTGTGGGAATGATTTCGGCCTACTACTTTATCGCTTCTATTGCATCGCCTGCCTACTCTGCAATAATGAAGGAAGTCTACCCGGACGGCGACCGTGCCAGGATCATGGGATACGCTCGAGTTTGCACAATCGGCGTATACGTGTTGGTGACAGCTATGGCTTCGTCATTCCTCGCTGGACACAACTACAGGATAGTGTTTCCGATAGCGGGTTTGTTCGGAATTGCTTCAGTCCTATCATTTGCCCGAATTCACAGCATGGATAATAGCGGCAATTCGAGCGTCCCGCTTATTAGGTTCATTCGCGACGGACTGTTGATCCTGCGCGATGACCGTGGGTTTCGTTGGTTCTGCACAGGCATATTCATCTTTGGTTTCGCCAATTTTATGGCCCAACCGGCTCAAACAATTTATGCGGTTGATATCGGAGTTGACACTCGTTGGGCGGGATTCTACTCGATACTTTCCGCTTCAGCAATGATAATTGCTTATTTCTACTGGGGAGCTTACACGGATCGCAAGCGTCCTGAAGCGGTTATTGCGCTTCAAGCTGGATGTTGGGCATTAATACCGCTCAACTACGCTGTTGCAACTAAGCCTTGGATGCTGATCCCAACAGCTATCATAAGTGGAGTGATCGGAGCTGGAATAGAATTGTCCTACTTCACAGGTGTTCTTCGCTTTGCACCATCGGATCGAATCACCCAATATCAAGCTATATTCCTCAGTCTTATGGCTATTAGAGGAATATTAGCACCCTTCTTGGGAGCATTGCTTCAGAAACCCGAGTTGCTGGGCGAAAAAGGAGTATTCATTGTTGCGGCGGCTATGATCCTCTCGAGCGTTATCGTTCAGCTGATTGGGATGTGCAAATATAAATCGCAGGTCAGTAATTGCTAAGAAGATTAGCCGCAGCGTTTAGTAAGCCAAGGACCTCGAAGACACAATTCGAGGTCCTTCGAGCTTAGAACACATTCCCGATGAAAAATGACGGGCTTACTTCTTTTCTTGTTCTTTCTCCTTGGCCAGTCTTTCTTTCATGCGGGTGCTGCGCATTTCTCCTCCACGGCGGCCGATTTCGGCATAGAATTCTGAACCGCGCTCTTGTTTAACGGTTTCCCCGCCTTTCTTGCCGATTTCTCGATAAAACTGAGGGCCATATTTACGCTTCACTGCTTCGCCGCCTTTCCGCCCAGCTTCTTTGGCGAGCTCAGGATTGGCGGCGAATCCACCTTGTTGATCGTGTTCATGTGAACCGCGGTGCGCCTCAGCAATTTTTCTGGCGCCTGGAGATCCGCGCCTAGGTCCGGGTTTATCTTCGGCCATGAGGTCACCCCCTCTCAAAAGGTTGTAGCCCGATATCAGGCTGGTATATTGTCGAGACATGCCAAGTGATACTGTATTTGTCACAGATACACTAGTATCCGCCTGATTGATACCCATTTATACTAGCTAAGGAAACAGTCCTACCGATCTATCGTCTTTTCAACGCGTTTTTTGACTGCAAATACCAGCTGAAGCGAACCAATTGTGGATATTTTTAGAAAAATGGCGAATAAAAATAGGCAATAGGCGGGCTTTTTACCTATTGCCTATGCTACTCTCTAATATAATCTTTTACTATCCAGATATCATCTGCTTGAACGCGGTATAAGCATTCTCGGACACAGAGGAATGCTGAGGATTATACGTTTTAAGCTCGAAAGAGTTCCTAACTATTTCTCGCAATTCATCCAACGATGCGACGTGTCCTGACCCCATCGCTTGCACAAGAACATTCCCAATCGCCGTGGCCTCTACCGGTCCTGCAATAACAGTCCTGCCTGTCACATCAGCCGTAAGTTGCGAAAGAAGCGTGTTTTGGGTGCCTCCTCCGACTATATGGATCGGATCGTGTCGCCTTCCGAGCATCTCGTCCAGGTTCTCGATGGTTACTCTATAGCGAAGAGCCAGGCTGTCCAAAGCGCATCTAATAATTTCGCCTTTAGTCTCAGGCACCTTCTGGCCCGTGTTGCGACAAAAATCCTTTATTCTTTCCGGCATGTCCCCAGGAGAAAGAAACACAGACGCATCCGGGTCGATTATAGACACAAACCCTTCACACTCTCGAGCCATCTCGGTAAGCTCTGCGTAAGAGACATCCTCGCCGGCATTTAGCCACGTACGCCTACATTCCTGCACAATCCAGAGGCCCATTATATTGCGCAAGAACCTGAATGTACCGGCAACTCCGCCTTCGTTAGTGAAATTCTTCGAGCGAGATTTATCATTGATGAAAGGTTCTTTGAGTTCAACACCCATCAGCGACCAGGTACCCGAGCTCAAATACGCATGATCAGTGCCCACCGCAGGAACCGACGCGACCGCGCTGGCCGTATCGTGGCAGCCCGGCGCTATTACAGGAATACCTTGACCCCCACCGAGCTCTGCTGTCAAACTCTTGTGAAGATTGCCTACAGTGGTGCCGGGCGAAACGATTTTTGGAAATATGTGCGTCGGAATGCCTAGTCTGTCGAGCATCTCAAAAGCCCAATCCCCCCGACGAGGATCGTAACACTGGCTTGTTGTAGCGATAGTGAACTCGCTGACCTTCTCGCCCGTAAGCCAATAATTGAACAAATCAGGCATCATCAAGAGAGTAGAGGCGTTTTTGAGCGCCGTTGAGCCACTTTTGACCATTGCATAGAGCTGATAAAGAGTATTGAACTGCATCATCTGTATGCCGGTGCGCTCGAAGATCTCTTCCCAAGACACAATCTTGAAGACCTCGTCCGGCACACCATCTGTACGGCTGTCGCGATAATGATACGGAACTCCCAACAGCTCGCCATCTTCACTTAGCAAACCGTAGTCAACTCCCCAAGTATCTACGCCTATTCCATCCAGATTGCCGTCGGTTTCCTGCAACGCCAGTTTCAAGCCTTGTTTGATGTCTTGGAACTGCTTGAGCACGTCCCAATGCATTCTGCCTAGGACCGTAACAGGGCCATTCGGAAACCTATGAATCTCACGCAGTTCAAGTCGACCGCTCTTGATAATGCCTAATAGCGCTCGGCCGCTCTCTGCTCCAAGGTCAAACGCTAGAAACTTGCCGTCTTTCGCCATTGTCTGCTCCGAGTTTTCAATTTTCGGTTCTCAGTCGATGTCACATTATGCACCGAACTTTTCCTGAACAACCATAAGCTGTGTGAGAATCATCATTAAGTCGACTCCCCGGATCCTTCCTAACCCACCCCGGGTCACCGATCGTTCATCGTAACTCTCACATGAATCAGTGCGCACACCTTCGCCCCATATTACTATAGGCACCGGGTCTCCCGAATGATCCATCACCGCGCACGGAGTCGAGTGGTCAGCCGTCAGCACTATATATGTGCCATCCGGCACGTTCGACATCAAATAGCCGACCATCTCGTCCAGTTTTGCAATCATATCCATTTTAACCTGAGGCTTGTTGTCGTGACCGCCTACATCCGCGCCCTTCACGTTGCAGAGCACAAAGTCATACTCTTTAAGTGACTCGATTATCTCTGCGGCCATGTTAATGAGATTTGAATCAGGCCCTCCAGTCACACCAGGCACTTCTTTGATGTCCATTCCCACATATCTGGCAACACCGTTAATTAGACCCGTCTCAGCCACGCACACCGCCTTCAAGTTATATTTCTCCTGAAAGCTCTGCAATTCGGGGCCAATTCCAGCGCCTCGCGGCAGTATCACGTTCGCCGGGTTTAGTCCTTGCGCAATACGTTCTTTGTTAACCGGGTGATCCTTCAAAATTTCGTATGATCGACGCACGAACTCATTTACTGCGGCAGCCGTCTTTGCGCTAGCGGCATCATTGGGGTCTATTGCTTTGCTTTCCATAACCTTGGCGCCCTCATGATGCGGATCCGTATCGGTGATGTTTGCACCAAGTCCAGGCCCTCTAAGAACCAACGCTCCACGGTGTGCCACGGATTCCTTGAAGATAACTTCAATATCGCCAATCCGCATTCCGTTTACCGCGGCAGCAAGTTGATCAGTGCCGCTTGTAATGCGTCCGGCCCGTCGATCAACAACCACCATGTTTTCGTCTACAGTCGAGAAATTACATCGAAACGCAATATCGCCACTTCTGACGTCCATCCCAATCCCGGCAGCCTCAAACGGTCCCCTGCCGGTATAACACTCATATGGATCATAGCCAAGTATTGCCAAGTGCGCAGTATCACTGCCTGCCCGAACTCCTGGCCTGATCGGATCCATTAGGCCACACTCGCCTTGTGCAGCCAGTAGATCGAGTTCCGGCTTCTCGGTCGCCTCCAATGGAGTACGATCGCCAAGTTCCTTTATAGGTCTGTCACCTAATCCGTCTGCTATCAAGAGCACTGCTTTTGCGTTTGCCATTTTTCTCCTCACCGAAGCATAACCACGTCAGCGGCGTGGATAGTGTGTACTGTGCCGGCACCGTCGCGAAGCAACAACGCTCCGTTTTTATCCAGTCCGGCAATCATACCAACAAGTGTTTCAGATTCCAACCGAACTTCAGCCCACTTGCCAAGTCCCCACATATTATTAAGCCATCGCGCACGAATATCCTTGAAACCAGACTCAATATAACGCTCATATTCATCTGCTATTGCTCGGGCAAAGGTTTCCGTTGCGCGTGTTATATCGTGCTCTACGCTAGTCTCCAAAAGGACCGAAGTTGCCCTTTGAGCCAAAGAAGGTGGCAATTCGCGCTGATTTATGTTTATACCGACTCCGGCAATCGCAGCCCCTGTCGCATGTTCTATCTCGATTAGCACCCCTGCTATCTTCATTCCTCTAACCAGCACGTCGTTAGGCCACTTAAGCACTGCTTCAACGCCGAAGCAAGTTCGCAAATGCTCAGCAACCGCAAAAGAAACGACAAAAGAAAGCTCATGAAATCTATCGAGGGGAATTTTCGGCCTGAAGACAATGCTCATCAAAACGCTTTCGCCGGCAGAATCGAACCACACTCGTCCGCGCCTGCCGCGTCCCTTGAGTTGCCGTCGAGCTGTAATGCATGTGCCCTCCGGCGCTCCTTTTCGCGCCATCTGAAGAGCAATGTTGTTGGTAGAATCTACGGTGTCGTATCGGTATGTTTCAATTCTCAACCAATATCGATCTCCAGGCTAATGTCCAAGGCTTGTGCAGAATGGGTCAATGCCCCCACCGATATCAGATCAACGCCCGTTTCTGCTATTGCTGCCACAGTCTTCTCTGTAACACCGCCGGAGGCTTCCAAAATCACCCTCCCTTTGGCAACATTCACGGCCTCGCGCATCATTTCCAACGGCATGTTGTCCAACAATACAGCGTCTGCCCCTGCCTCAATAGCCTCGCAAAGCTGATCTAAATTCGACACTTCCACCTCGATCTTTAGCGTGTGAGGAGCTTTATTCTTAGCCGATGTTACTGCCTCGCGCACACCGCCTGCCACTGCGATATGGTTGTCCTTGATCAATATTCCGTCCGAAAGCCCAAATCGGTGATTGTATCCCCCGCCAACTGTTACCGCATATTTTTCCAGCCGCCGAAGTCCCGGCGTAGTCTTGCGCGTATCTACGATTCGAGCGTTTGTGTGCGAAACCAGGCTAACGTATCTAGCCGTGATAGTAGCAATTCCCGACATTCGCTGAAGAAAATTCAAAGCGACTCGTTCGCCCGTAAGAATGCCGCGCGCCTCACCGGACACCGAGGCAACCACATCCCCAGGTTTCACACGAGCACCGTCACGCACGTGAATTTCGTAAGCATGCCCCTTGCCGTTCTTCTCTCCATCCGAAAAAGGAAGCAGCGAGCGGTTGTGAATAGCCGTAAACACCATTCGAGCCACATCCTGACCGCAGAGTATACCATCGTCCTTCACCACAACCTCGCCCTTGCACCACGTATTTTCTGGCACTGTAAGTAATGTGGTAATATCGCCGCTCCCTACATCTTCCGCCAACGCCGCATTAACCACCGACTCAACGTAGACCGCATCAAGTCCGATCATACGGCTATCATCCCTTCTATAGCGGCTTTTGCTCTTGCTATCACTTCATCCGGCAATACAATCTCGAAATACATATCTTCCAAACTCCACAACACCTTTTCAAGCGTAATCTTTTTCATATTCGGACATATATTCAGCGGGCTCGGATTATAGAATACTTTATCCGGATTATCCTTTTGCAATTTGTGCAAAAGACCGCGTTCCGTGCACATTATGAACTCTCTCGCGTTGCTTGCAGCAACATATCTGATCATTCCCGAAGTGCTCTCGATTGCATCTGCAAGTTTCAGCACGTCCATTGTGCACTCTGGATGTGCTACAACCACCGCATCCGGATGCTCTTTCTTTACACGCAGCACATCTTGCGCGAGTATCCGATGGTGTGTAGGACAATAACCGCAATAGGTAATCACGCGTTTATTTGTCTTGGAAGCCACATAAGCTCCCAGCGACTTATCCGGCACAAACAGCACAGTATCGGAATCGATAGACTCGACAATCCTCACAGCATTTGCCGAAGTACAACATATAGTGCTTTCCGCTTTCACCTCTGCGCTAGTATTCACGTAGGCAACTACTGGCAATCCGGGATGAAGAGCCTTGAACTCTCGCAGCTCTTGAGCGTTTATCATATCTGCCATCGGACACCCAGCTTTAGGATCAGGGATCAAGACAGTCTTTTCCGGCGAGAGAATCTTTGCAGTCTCCGCCATGAAGTGAACCCCACAGAAGACTATCACTTCGGCATCGGTCTTCGCTGCAGTTCGTGAAAGTTCCAGAGAATCGCCTGTAAAATCGGCTATTTCTTGAACTTCTGCAAGTTGGTAGTTATGTGCCAAAATTACTGCTCGACGCTTATGTTTTAGTAATTGTATCCTCTCAACCAGATTGCTCATTTGCATTTGCACTTCTATTTGTGCTTTCCTTTGCCTGAGAAAATGCTACTTCAATTGCTGCGCCCACCGAATCTACACCTATCATTTCGATGCCCATTGACCGGTTGAGCTTAGCAGCACTTCGACCCGCAATTAGCGCTCTTTCAAAACCAAGCCTTGATGCCTCTTTTAGCCTCTTCTCAACCTGTCCAACCGTGCGAACTTCCCCCGCAAGTCCGATCTCGCCCAATACCACCGTGCCGAAATCGACACTGCAATCAGTTAGGCTGGAAGCAACTGCCAACGCGATCGCTAGGTCGGCCGCCGGCTCTATAATTCGCACACCTCCTGCCGCGTTAACATAGACATCCTTGTTACCCAGACTCAATCCAACGCGTTTTTCGAGAACCGCAAGGATCATTAGCGTTTTGTTATAATCGACCCCGGTGCACGTTCGGCGCGGACTAGTGAAGTAACTTTGAGCCACTAGCGCCTGAATCTCGACAAGTATCGGCCTTGTCCCCTCCATTGTTGAAGTGACAACCGAACCTTTGCCATGATGAGGTCGCTCCGCCAGCAGTGCCTCAGATGGATTGGGCACTTCTTCTAAGCCACTCTCTCGCATTTCGAAGATGCCAAGCTCATCGGTAGATCCGAACCGGTTCTTCACAGCCCTTAGTACTCGATAACAATGGTGCCTATCGCCTTCGAAATAAAGCACCGTATCTACCATGTGCTCCAGAACCCTGGGCCCTGCAAGCGAGCCCTCTTTGGTCACATGGCCGACTATGAACACTGGAATACCGGCCGATTTGGCAATCTTAGCCAGTGCATTGGTGCAACTTCTCACTTGGCTCACAGTTCCGGGCGCAGAAGAAAGCTCGGGATCATACATTGTTTGGATCGAGTCAACCACCACATAGGCAGGCTCAACATTCGAAACGTAGTGTTCAATTCCATTGATGTTCGTTTCGGACGCGATCAAAAGCTCTCGCGAAGATATGCCTATGCGATTGCTGCGCAGCTTGATCTGCTCCGCCGATTCTTCGCCCGACACATACAAGACTCGACCGGCACTCGTTGAAAGATTGTTTGCCACCTGGATAAGAAGAGTGGACTTACCGATGCCCGGATCACCGCCAATCAGTATCAGCGATCCCGCAACGATTCCGCCGCCCAACACCCTATCGAACTCCGAAATGCCGCTTGATGTACGCACGGCTCCATTTGCTGAAAGTTCACTCACAGGAGTCGGGGCAGCGAAGACGACCTCTTCCTTGTGTCGCCTATTTGGGCTAGCAGGCTCGATAGTTTCTTCCACCAAAGTTGCCCACTCTTCACAATCCGGGCAACGCCCCATCCATTTTGGCGACTCGTATCCGCAGGACTGGCAAATGTATCTTGTGTGCGCTTTAGACATAAAATAGCAGGCAACAAGCAATAGGATAACAGGCAACAGTGGTCTTTTTTTGCGTTGTAGGCTCATCCACTGTTGCCTGTCGATTGTCGCCTCCTTCTAAATTCTACCAAGAAGCACGCTCTTGCTCAAGTCTACAGTGCCATTCTCGAGCCTATCACCAGCGACAAGCCGCCAAGTCCTACACTTCTACCGCCACCTATTTCCATACTTGGCACCAAGTCATGTCTAAATTCAAAGAACCAACCGCCGTATTCTTTGCCAACAACGTAGTGCACACCCAATTTGGTGTCGGCATAACGCTCAAAAATATATTTGCCAACAGGTATTTCCTTGTAGCTTACGAAGTAAACGCCTAAACCTCCCCCAAAATATAAAGGGTTTTCTGCATCTTTGCCGAAACGCTTGATGTATGTCGCTACTAAGGGGAAGAAGTTAGACTTCTTGTTCCATTCGTCTTGTCCAAACCAAGTGAATGACAACATCGCGTTAGCACGGTCGAACTGGTCAAAGTCGAGGTTAATATGTAACGTCGGTCCAAGCCATATATTGCCAATTTCCTTAAAATCAGAACCAGTGGGTCTCATAATTGCAAGAGATACTCCCACAGGACTTCTATCACTCGTCCGGAACTGAGCATAAGCAGCAGACGCACAGAATACAACGAATGCAGCGCATATGACAACTGCTAACATTCGGGACTTCATAACAATACCTCCGTGAACTAAACTTGGCGGCTATGGTCGAGATGTGTTGGCAAGTGTCTACCTCAGCATTATACGTTCGGGGGGGTCTGAAGTCAATTGCAACGACTAGAAGTGTGACATAAAACATATTCACGATAAGCTCACTTTTATCTCCCTAACTTGACAAGCTCGACAAAAAAGAGTAATTGTATCAAAGGAGGTGCTCGCTTATGGGACTCCCTCGTGCCACGGTTTCGGATCCTGTCGATATTCGGGAAATTGATTGCCTGCTCCCGCTCGATACGCCTATCTCATACGTTGCTCTTGAACTTGCTAATATCTTGCGACTTCCTCTAGTTGGACCTGATGATCGCCCGTTGAACTATGGTCTAGCAGTTAAGGGCGCAAGATTGCTAGATCCGGGATCAACTCTAAATAATATTCCAGAAGACTCAAAGGAACTTAGACTTAGGGTAGTGCCGCATGTCGTAATCGGTAATGCCGACTCGGAAGCTTTGGAATCCAAAATCGAAGAACCGAGCGCACGGCCAAGCGATTCGCGCGTAGTCCCGGTTAGCGAGACAAGAGCTTTAATCCATGACGACAACCTTGATCTTCGGCTCGACGTACGCATCGACGCTGAAACTCATCGACAGATCGAACGCTTCGCCGAAGAGAATAGACACACCGAATGTGGAGGCTTGTTGTTGGGCGAAGTATCTGTCGAGAACGGTAAGCGCATCATACATATTACCGCAGCTATACCAGCGCGCGAAGCTCTTGCTTCAAAGACCAGTGTGGAATTAACCCCAGAAGCATGGGCATCTATGTTAAGTAAGCGCGATTCCCATTATTCTGGTCTGAGAATATTAGGCTGGTTTCATACTCACGCTGGTTGGGGTGTCTTTCTATCAGATTCCGATGTGTTTCTCCACAGACACTTCTTCCCACATCCTAATATGGTCGCTTATGTCCTCGACCCCATTATTGGTCGTGATGGCTTCTTCTTTTGGCACGATGGGAAAATTGGTCTCTGCCCAAGCTATGCCCTTGTCGGCAATTCATCCGCTGAATGCAATCAATCGACCAGCAAAAATAAACGAAAGAATCGCTTGACGAAACTAGCAACTGGGGCTGCCCTCAGCGCTGTGCTATATTTCGGCGTTGTCGGGTCGTATTTTGATAAAAATGACAAGAGACAAACCACGCCACCGATCAAACCAGTCACCGTCGTGCAACCGGCAGCGCATACTAAGCAGCCGGATCCGCCGATCAAAACCTATGTTCTTGGCAAGAGAGACAACCTTTGGAAGCTTTGCAAACGTGTCTACGATGACGGAGATCTAGCCAATACGCTTGCTTATTATAACAAAATATCTGATTTGACCCGTCTTCAAGTAGGTCAGGAAATAAAGCTTCCTCCTAAAGAGGTCCTGGTCAAGTTAAAGAGCACCCGCCCGTTGGAGTTAGAGTAAGCTTTAAATTGCGAGTCGATATACACTCGACAATCAACTGATTGTCCAGATTCGTCCGCATCGAAAAGAAAAATTCACAAAATGGCAAAGGTTGCGCTTTCAAGGCTAGGACACGGCTACCTCCACAAGAACGAAACCCCAACCCTACAACCAGCACTTATCGTTACAGGCTGCGCAAACTCGATCTCTATCTCATCGCCCACAGCACGGACTTTATAAGCCGTCTTTGTGCCGCTGACAAACGTTTCCAAGCCCGCGATGTCTACTCCGGCAGGCAGATGCAGCGTCAACGTTTTTATCTCAAGCTTCCCCCATTCTACTGCGAGCGTGTTCTCTTGTGATCTCAAACCACGTTTTTGCGTGAATAGCCCCCAGCCTTCTGCTCCCGTAAAGAAGCTTGCGTGGTTGTCGGGTTGCACAACCGGATTAAACTCTATTGCCTTGTCCGGTCCACAGTAGCGATAGCCTTGGGCCGCCAAGAGCATTCCCCAAGCAGACATTGCACGAGCGTAATGGTTGCCGCACTCAACCTCAGCAAACGGATTGCGTTGGATCGGTGCCCTCGGCACTCCGTTGTAGCGATCGCTCACGGCTTTAACAATTTGGAAAGCCTCTTTGACTCGACCTTCCTGCAAAAGCAGGCCGGCGACTTCATATTCGATTCCCGTCCACACTTCAAAACTGTAAAGAGTCTCGTTTTCGGGCTTCCCACCATGCGGCCAAGTGCATATATAGAGTCCCGGATCACCCTCGCCGGCAAACGCTCGCGGCAACTGGCGCACTTCGCCAAAGTTTTGAACCCAATTGTATTTCATAATCGAATCAAGGGCATTATTAACTCGTTCTTTCGGAAGCAAATAGCCCAGATCAAGCAGACTCGCCCACCATTGCCCAAGAAGTTGATCCGAGTGACATCCCTTGCCGTATGGTCTGTTCACATTTGGAGCCGGATTCTCGCTGGGCCAGTCTTCTAGCAACCACTTGTTTTCTCCAACGTCGGCTTCTGAAGGCTTTGTCTCGATCTGCTGCCAATACTCACCGTTCCAAAGAACCGCGTCGAGCCTTTTTGCTCCGATCTCGTAGATCAACCGGCATTTTTCAGCGAACGACGCGTCGCCAACTGCTTTTGCCATCTCTTCACTTGCTCTGAGTGCTCCGAGATACAGCGTGCCGATAAAAGTGTTGGGGCCGTACATCGCCGCATCGTATGTGTTCCACTGCTCACAAACCAACACGCCGTCTTTGTTCGGATCCCACTCGTTTAGCACGAACTCCATCGCAAGCTTTATCCGCGGCCACATCTTATCTAGCCAAGATCGGTCTACGCAGAGTCTGTACTCACGGTAGGCCTTGAGAATACACCCAAGATGTCCGTCCACAAACGGCCCTGTCTCGCGTGGAAGCGTCAGCGGGAGGCGGGTACGGTGTCTAATCGCACCGTTGGAATCCTGTTGAATCTCGTAATCTGTCCGGCGCATGTTGCGCTCAAGTTCGGGAAACAGATGCGCCATTTGTTGCTCGTAGTTCCACACATGGGTGCAGTTCATAGGGCAACAGCCAGACCCTTCAAACGCAGCAAAAGTCCCATCCTCAAGCCACATAACGGTGGTGCTAACCAAAGTAGAATTCTGTGCGGATATACGATCGAGCATCCAATAAGGCAAAGTAGTTTTGTAGAAAGTTCGACGATATCTTTCCGTATCGTTAGAAAGTCGATTGTAGTTTGCCGCGAGATACTCCGCCGCTTTGCCGGCATCAGTAAACCAATTGGAATACATCCGACCGATTTTGGGCTGCCCTTCACGGTCATCCCACCATACAAAATTGTTTGGGAAATGCCATGCCCAAACGAAAGGCACCTTAACCGAACGGCCAGGCGCAAGAGTGACAGGCACAGTGACGGCACTGTTCCACGTGCGTCCCTTAGAACTCGAACCGGTCTTTCCGACCCTCGATACATCACCAAGTGCGGAGAACTCTCGCCATAGCGCCAAGAGATCGTCCCACTGCGGCGTTACTACTGCATTTCGATTCAATACAATTGAAGCCATAGTTCCGAACTGCCTGGCATCCGGCTTAAGGCTGGGATTGTGAAGCAACACACCTCGGAAATTGCTTCCAGATATCGGCGAATTTGTGTTCCCGCCGTAGTCTTTGTTCCAAATCCCATAAATGGCCGACACGCCGTCGTAGCCCACAGCGTTCTGGAGCGTAGACAGGAGCGATATTTGGACATCTTCGTTTCCGATATTGGTTACAGTAAATTCAAATACGGCCGCAGGAATAGCAGAATCCTTCGCGTTCATCGGAATATGCGGTGAAAACGCGCGCAACTTTACTTGCACAGGAAGTTGTCTGTCAATGAATCGCAATTCGGCAATCGGATATTCACCTACGAACTCTACTTTCTCGATTACCGGCAGATTCTCAACGCTTGTTTGCTGCAATAGCCTTGCAATCGGGGCCTTATGATTCGCTTTTGCCCATATAGCGAAAAAGCTGTGGGGGACTACGCAGCCTTCGTTAACCTTGTTAAAAATGCACCATTGTCTAACTGCGCCGTCTCCTGAGATGCTCACATGGCCGCCTCCAATACCGCCAAGTGGCATATAAATATCCCGCAACGCCTCTCCCGAATACACTTTGCGCTTCGGCGGCGCATCAACACTCGCCAACCACTTCTCGTATCGTCGTTGTCTGGCAGCAAGCTCTTCGGCACGAGCTTTCTCTTCATCGGCCGTTAGTTCACGAATGTCATCGACGTTGATGTGACCCCAGCCACCGGTGTGCGAGTCCACAATCTTCAAGTATACTTGCTGTCCCTTGAAGCAGGAAACATCCCAGTAGCGTCTTGTCATATATTCCGAGTTTATACCGGTCTCACGCTTGAGCTCTGTGTTGTCGCCGGCTTTGTAAAGGGCTATATAGCAATGATTGTAGTGATCTCCACCGCCAACCAATAAAGAGATTGTGTTGCCCTTGATAGTAAACACCGGTGACTGCAAGACTATTTGCGCCGCATCTCGAGCCGGATTCTCGTAAAGACCGATGAAATAACGTCCTTGCTGACCGAAGTTCTGATCCTTGCGCATAGTCTCCGGCCCGGTAGGCAGCTTTCCCGCTTCACCAGAAACGACCGTCCAACCTTGCAAAGTTCCGTCTTCGAAATCAAATCGAGTCAGTTGTTCTGCGCATACAATGGTTCCAAACGCAAGAACGATAGAAACGAGCAATAGTGTAACAAACTTAAGCAAAAGCAATAACCCCCAATCAAGACGTCGAAGCTAAGAAAACCGACGATTTTTTATTCACATCAGTTAACAACTAACTCTCGAGATCTTATCAGAGCGCCTCGCCGCCTTTGTTGACGTTCTCTTTCGTAAACACTCGCGTTCCAAGAATAATGTTTTTCTGCACCTTCTCGCCTTTTAGAATCTTCAACGCTGTCTCAATTGCTTCGGCTCCACCCGTCGGATATTGGAAAGTCGCGGTCAACAACCCTTCCTTAACATACCGTATGCCTTCATGCGGCAGCGCATCGATACCTATGAACTTGATCCTCTTCTCTCGCCCCTTGCCTTCGTTTTTTGCAGCAATGTAGGCTCCGTGAGCGCAGGGATCGTTATGAGCGTACACCGCGTCGATGTCTTCAGGATTTGGGAAACGAGAAAGAGCAGAGGCCATCTCCTTCTGAGCATCTGGTTCAAGCCAGTGGCAATCAGCGGAAAAGATGATCTTGATCTGAGAGCCCGCTATGCCCTTCATAAAGCCTTCGTGCCGCTCAACAGCCGGAGTACTGGTCATCAAACCTTTGAGCTCGACAACATTGCCTTTCCCACCAAGAATTTTAACCATATACTTTCCGGCCTCTTCGCCGATCTTCCTGTTGTCTCCACCGATGAAGCACGTATACTTATCGCCTTCCACCTTACGATCGAGCACTATAACGGGAATACCTGCGTCTATCGCGTCGGCTACCGGTTTTGTAAGCGGACGAGCTTCTTTGGGACTAATGATTATCAGGTCCACGCCCAGATTTATGAACTCCTTTACTTGATCCTGCTGGACTGTAGTCTTGTTCTGAGCATCCTTGAAGATCACTTTGAGCTCAGGATGCTTCGCCGCAGCCGCCTTGATATCGGCGTTCATCTGCACACGCCAAGGCTCACCCAAATTGCACTGGCTCATCCCAATCGTATATGTCTTTCCGGTCCGTGCAACTTGCTTTTCTTTTCCGCATCCCGCTATTATCAGCGCAACAAATGCTATTGCAAAAAAAATTAAAAGCCTTCGTATCACTTCATAGCCTCCTACGTTTTCGACTCTTCTAATGTCTCTTCTTGCTCTGCTGAATAAGGACCGCGATCACAATAAGCGCACCTCTTATCATCAGCCTCGGAGCCTCTTCGATCCCCCTCAGACTCAGTATTTTGCTTATATAGGCTATAATGAGCGTGCCTAGGAACGTAAAAAACATTCCTCCTCTTCCGCCCATCAAACTGGTTCCGCCAATCACGACCGCCGCAATTGCATCGAGCTCATACGTAAAGCCGGCTTCCGGATCACCTAGAGTCATCCGGCTTGCATTGCTTACGCCAGCAACTCCTGCAGCCAGCCCGCATAGGGTATACGCTACGGTCTTGACTAACCCTACTCGAATCCCAGATAGCCGGGCTGCCTCTTCGTTTCCACCGATTGCATAAAGGTGTCTTCCAAAACTTGTAAACCTGAGCAATATCCAAAAGATAATAATCGAAAATATAAATGCAAGCGTTATCGGTTTCAACCCCAACGGGCCCACCGGCGAGCTCATCCAGTCAAAGATCGGGGGATTACTGTTCTGAATTGCATACCATTCTTTCGCGCCCGGCTGCACTTTAATTCCACCAGATATCCACTTCGCAGCTCCTCGAGCAAGCAACATCATTCCCAAAGTCGCCACAAACGGTTGCATCTGGAACCGCGAAATGATTACACCGCTCACCGCGCCCATTCCGGCGGTAGCAAGCACAGTTACTGCGATTGCCGCCGGCGCTGACCATCCGAAACCAATAAGCAGCAGTGAAAAAAACGTCGCAGCAAAACCGAGCACCGAACCGACAGAAAGATCGATCCCCGCGGAGATGATTACAAGCGTCATTCCCGCAGCCAGGATACCTATCTCGGCGTACTCAAAAAGAATATCTTTTTGCGTGGCCCAGTTCAGAAATGTGGAGTGACCTGTCTTAAGAGATACCGGCGCAAAGATAATTCCCAGCACAAACACGACCAAGAATGCCAGCACGCCGCGAAATTGACCAGCAAACTCCAACAATCGCCGAGCCACACAATGCTCATGCGTCGACTTTTCAGTCATTATAGTGGAAGTATCAGGTGATGTCTTAACGCTCCTCATTTAGAGACTACTCATCAAACATTCTAGCAACACAGATAGCTTAGGTATTCTTTCGTTATTACCTTCTTGCCCTGCTGATAGGACACTCTAAATGGGTACAAATGGAGTAATGATGTCGATACACAAAGATCGAGAAAGGAGAGTATTGAGATGGCTAATGCACGCGAAATCACGGCTGAAGAACTTGAACAGGAATTCGGAGCTGCAATTGAAATTGGCCATCTGATTCCTGAGTTCAAACTGCTCACTACAAACGGTCAAGTTATAGACCCGATCGATTTCAAGCAAAAAAAGAATCTTGTAATCTACTTCTTCGACGTACACAATAGCACAAGCTGGGAGATGCTGGCCATGCTAAGGCAACGCTATCACGAGTTCAAGGAAGTCAACACTGAAGTGCTCGCCATATCTCCCGGCTCTATGGAAGAGCTACAAGATTGCGTTAGTAGTATGAATCTTCCATTTCCGATTCTCTGCGATTCAAACGGAGACGTCGCGAGCGCATACTCTGTAACCAAGCCGACTCTGTTTGTAGCCGACAGATACGGAGAGCTAAAAACGTTCTCAGAGGTGACTTCAGAGAACATCGAAACCGTAATAGAATCCGCTTTGTCCACTCTGGACCTAGTCGAATTGGAGTGTCCGGAGTGCGGCGTGCCGACATGGTCTATTTAGACACAACGGCCCGAAGTTGGAAGATCGATAACTGATCTTCCAACTTGTTCTTATCTCCAAGACTCTGCCATATATCTTCTAAGTATAAGCTCGTCCGTCGTTCCCGCCCCGGTCTGTGTGCAAAGGTATACGGCGGCTTCGGCAACCTCTTCTGGGGTCATCCACTCCGAAGAGTCATCCGGCTCGCCACGCGATGCTCGCAATTCGCGCGAAAGTTCGGTTAGCACTCCACCCGGACTGAGCATATTGATGCGTATGCCGTAAGCCTGAGTCTCAAGTGTAAGGACCTTTGTAAGCCCAGCAAGCGCATGCTTTGAGGCGCAGTAAGCGCCCTGCTCCACATATCCTCTCCGACCTGCGCTCGAACCAACGTTGATTATGCGTCCCGAACGGCGCTCGATCATCTCTGGCAACACTTCTCGGCAAGTTAGAAACACACCCCTTACATTCACAGACATCAGCTCATCCCATACTTCGGCTGAGGTCTCTGTGATTCTATTCAGCTTCAGAACGCCAGCATTGTTCACCAATATGTCTATTCGACCCAATTCGGAGCGAGCCTTCGCCACAGCTTGTTTGATAGATTCTTCCGAATGCAGATCCATTTGCACGGCAATTGCCTTGCCACCGGTCGAATTTATCTCTCGGCAAAGCTCTTCCAATTGGTCCAAGCTTCGTGCCGCCGCGGCTATTGCGGCGCCCTCTCGGGCGAACGCCAATGCTATTGCTCTACCTATACCTCGACTGGCTCCCGTGATAAACGCTATCTGTCCTTCTAGTACTCCCATTTGTCCTCCACTACTTTGTTAAACCCGCAACATGGTAGCGCAAGCCTGACCCAAGCATCAAGACGGATCAAAACTCGGGAATAAAGGCTCCTACTTTCTAGCCTTGCTTTTTCTCGATCAGGAATATCGCATAGTCCGCGAAGAAATTCGGCCAGACTCTAATCCGCCGAGCGCTATGTTGTCCGAGAACCAAATCGGTTTCGCGGCGTATCAATAACCCTCGCTCGCGACAAAAGCGGCGGAAGTCTCGGATGGTAGTAAGGTGAATGTTCGGCGTATTATACCACTCATACGGAAGCGATCTCGTTTTCGGCATAACGCCACAAATCGCCAACTGAAACCTAGCTCGCCAGTAGGCAAAGTTCGGAATGGAGATAATACATTGCCTTCCCACACGAGCTGCTTCCAAAATGAGAAAGTCAGGCCTGTGCAATACTTGGATTGTGCTTGTGAGGATCACATAATCCACGCTGTTGTCGTTGAAGTCCGCCAATCCCTCATCGAGATCGCCATGATATACGAATAAGCCCTTTGCCACGCATTCCTGGATAGCAGTATCCGAAAGCTCTATACCCTGCACCCGTGCACGCTTTTCTATCTGCAGAGCCTTCAACAAATGACCCTCGCCACAACCTAGATCGAGTACCCGGCTGCCAGGCTCGACCATATCTATTATGTAGCGAAACTCTGGTCGCAGTTTAGTGATCTCACGAGTTATTTCGTGTCTAGCGGAATTGCTATTCATCGCTGTGTCTATTCCGAGGGTCAAAGTATTCGAGGAAGTTAACTATCAACCTGCTTAGCGTATCCACTTCAACCAAAAATGCATCGTGTCCATAGTCCGATTGGATCTCTGCGTAGGTTACATCCTTGTTGTTACGCCTTAGTGCCGATACGATCTCTTTAGACATATATGACGGAAACAACCAGTCCGACGAAAACGATATAACCAAGAACGACGCCTTAACCTTTGAGAGCTCCTTGCGCAGATCCCCGCTCGGTTGTGACAGATCGAAGTAATCCATAGCCTTGGTTATATAAAGATACGAGTTCGCATCAAACCGTTCTACAAACGATGCGCCACGGTAGTTTAGATAGCTTTCTACTTTGAACTCCGTCACGAAATCGTACGCAGGAGAATCTGCATTTTGAAACCCACGACCAAACTTTTCGTGCATCGACCGATCCGACATATAAGTTATGTGGCCGATCATCCGTGCAGTAGCGAGCCCTCGCACAGGTCCCGGACCGCCGTAGTAGTTTCCGCCGTTAAAATCCGGATCGGTCATGATAGCGTGTCTGCCCACAGCATCAAACGCGATAGCTTGCGCCGAAAGTCTTGCCGAAGTTGCAATTGGTATTGCAAGTCGGACCATATCCGGATAAGCGACAGTCCATTGAAGCGCTTGCATACCGCCCATACTGCCACCGACCACGCACATAAGTTGCTTGATGCCGAGGTGATCTATAAGCGCCTTTTGGGCGTTAACCATATCGGCAATTGTTACCATTGGAAAGTCCAATGCATAAGGCTTACCTGTTGCAGGATTGATCGAGCTGGGTCCAGTACTGCCTTTGCATCCCGAGATGATATTGGAACAAATGATGTAATATTTATTTGTATCGAATGCCTTGCCAGGCCCGATCATATTATCCCACCATCCAGGCTTTGGATCGTCCGGATGATGCCTGCCGGCAGCATGAGCATCTCCCGTTAGTGCATGCAGGACGAGTATGCAGTTGCTCTTGTCGGCATTCATCTCGCCGTAAGTTTCGTAGGCGAGCGTTATAGGCCCAAGCTTACGGCCACATTCCAACTGAAGCTCGTTCGGAGGTTCAGCGAATGTATAGTATTTTGTCTCGACTATGCCTACGGAACCGCCTTCCTCTATCACGGTAACTGATCCAAACGACACAATATTAATATTATTAATCTGATACGAGGATACCACTTTTGCGCCAACCGTGCAATCGCCCAACTTGACTGCTCCTTGCAGCTGATGTAGAATCTATCGGGTTCCTCTATTGCGCTTTTACAAGTGGAGAGCTATGAAGACTGAACTACTGGCCTGTCGCAGATTGACGGCAGGAATTGTATACCCGCCATATCAGTTGCAACCGCAACAAGTTAATCGCATATATGCAGACATTACGGAGCGCTATCCGTTCCAAACGCTTCAGCACTTGCCAGATGGTGCTCGGATGGCCAATCCTACAGGAGATTTCTTCATTCAGACTTCGCGGATGCAAGTCAACGATACTGTGGACTACTTTCAGGCGTCCAAAGAGAAGGCTATTGACCTTTTCCGAATGGCGCAGGAAAGGCTCAACATCCCGCAGTTCATAACGTTTGGTGTTAAACTGACGGCCTTTTTGCCTGTAGAAGGCAAGAACGCTGCCCAAATCATAGAAGATTCGGCGCTAGCATCTATAAAGGACAGGATGGAAATACTTGGCCCTAACCGCAAGGGGGTGGGGCTCAGATTTGTGCTGCACCTAGACGGCGTGCATGAAGTTAAGATCGAGCCGTTTTTTAACGACCTCAGCCAGCTCTACGTAGAATTAGATGTGCAGCATCCAATACCGTTTTCCGATATCGCGCTAATAGAACCGAAAATGGATGCCGCCTACGACTATTTGTTCCGAGAGGTTCAAGGATTTTTGGAAACGTTGGATTAGAAACCATGTTTCGGTCGGCGGCACTGATAATCGCACTGACGATATCGGCTGTCCAATGCCAGGCAGCAGAGCCTGTTATGGCGCAACCGTTTGCTTTGCGCGTCGCGAGGTACCCTGCTTGGGGATTTGAGTTACAGGTCCCGCGAGCTTCCGTCACAAACTCTCTGCCTGTCAGTAACGACGTGTTGGTATTTGAAATGTACGTCTATGGTGATTTTGTCTACTTTGTCAAAACGACAAAGACTCCCCCGAACACTCTTGCATCTACCGCAATCGAGCAGACTATCCAAGCAATGACCAAAGCCTCATCGACTTTGGGGCCATACGGTAGATGGGAGATTGATTCAAAGCGAAAGGATCTCTTCAAAGGCTTAAGCCGAGCAACGTCGCTTGACGATGCAAGCGAAACCGAAAAAACGCTCCTGCGTAAAGCTTTGCGCGGCAGAGAAGCGTTTCAGAGTTTGTGCATGGCGCCGCTGGGCGGCGACGAAGCCGAGGTTATCCTGACTATCGGAGTCATCGGGCCGAAGAGTCGCGCCAATGAAATCGAAAACATCGTCAAGTTTATGGCTTACAACGTAACCGCTGTCTCTACACAGACCATTCAAAGCGACAAGATAAGCACCGCCCGCAATGCTATCGCTACTGCCGTGCGAATATTAAAAAAGGGCGAAATTGAATTGGTGGGTATTGTTGAATCTATCGATCCGGACAACAAGACGATGACGATGCTTGTAGACCAAATCACAATGCCTGGACTTAAACCCATTACGCTCAGTCCCGCCCGCCGCAAACTGGTTTACTACTCAAAACTTCCGGATGGTGTGGAATCGCAAATAAGACTGAGTATCGTCGGAAAGAATACGGGTGTGGGCAAACCAATGAAGGCTGACCTGATCCGTATTCTGCAAAGCGAATGAGCTCCCGGATGTTACTCTTCTAAGGCAAGAAGCGCTTCACGTATTCGTGCAGACACCGTGTGTTTGTTACTCCCAATCGCGCAGCCGGATATCGAACATATCGGTCTGACAAGTTGAATAGCATTTGTGTAGAACGCTTCATCTGCTTTGCAAACTTCTTGCAAACTGATTGCGGTCTCTATTACCTCGAATCCCAGACCTCGAGCTATCTCTATCACAGCAGCACGAACGGTTCCCGGGAGCGGCCCCTCGCTCAAAGCAGGCGTTAGCAACTTTTCGCCTTGTATCAGAAATACGTTCCCGACAGTGCCGTCGGAAAGGCATCCGCGCGTGTTCAAAAGCAGTGCGTCGTCGGCACCAGCACGCTCTGCCTCTATCCGCGCTAGCACACTGGGCAAATAGTTGAGCGATTTAACAAACGAAAGCGGATTGTTTTCGTCTCGCCGAATGGAAGCCACTATCACACTGGCCGGCTCCGGCGGCGAATCAGTTAAGTTGTCCGATGTAACTATTAACGTTGGAATACTATTTGAAGCACCGATTTTGCCTGGCAGACCCTCTCCCCTTGTTACGGTCAATCGAACTCTTGCATCAATCTGCCGATTTGCATCTAAAAGCTCCCGAATGATCGCCTCGATATCGACATCCAATAAAGATTCTGCAATACCAAGAACTCGAAACCCGTTCCACAGCCGGTCCATATGGCGATTGATGCGCACGCACTTGCCGTTTTTCACGCGGATCGTCTCGAAGATGCCGTCTCCATATAGAAAGCCGCGATCAAATATACTAACCGACGCCTCATCAATCGGGACAATGCGACCTGCAACGCTTGCGTAACGCTTGCTCATCCCGCTTCTCCACATTCTTGGAGTGCGCGCCTTAATCCGGCGATCTTGTATATTGTCTCCTGATATTCCGCTTGAGGATCGGAGTCTATCACAATTCCGCCGCCTGCATGAAAATAAGCTTTGGACTCATAGACTGCAAAGCTCCTAATTATGATATTAAGATGCATTCGGCCGCGGAAGTCGATATAGCCAGCGGATCCTGTATAGAGTCCGCGACGATGGGGCTCCAGCTCCTCAATTATTTCCATCGCTCTGATTTTCGGTGCACCGGTAATCGAGCCGCCGGGAAAACTCGCGCGCAGCAAGTCTATTGGCCCGTAGTTGCTCGCCAATTCAGCTTCGACAGTGGAAACCATCTGGAAAACGTTCGGATGCTCCTCGATATCCCAAAGCTTCGGCACGCAAACGGTACCATACTCGGCGACTCTTCCCAAATCGTTGCGCTCCATATCGACTATCATCAAGTTTTCGGCTCGGTCTTTCTCGCTGGTCGCCAGTTCTTGCGCGAGCAATGCATCTTCGTGCGGCGTGCGCCCCCTTGGACGTGTGCCCTTGATCGGTTTTGTTACAACGCGACGGGTAACGGGATCATAGGAAAGAAAAAGTTCCGGCGATGCACTAACCAGCGTGACCGGCCCGATCTCGATATAGCAGCTCTCAGGCGCAGGATTTATGCGTCGCAGTGTCTTATAGAGTTCCGACGCAGTATTAGGAAGCTTCGCCTCGAAACGCTGAGCAAGATTGACCTGGTATACATCGCCTGCCGCAATGTATTCTCGGATTCGTTCTATAGCGGCCATATACTCTGACTTCGTGAAGTTGCTTATAACCTCGACAGGCTCTTCTGGGTAATTAACAAGCGAGTGGTTGACAGTTTCCTCCGGTAGCGGAGCACTCATAGCCAGCTTGCGCCAATCCTCTATTGCCTCTAGGTTGCCGGACCAAGACACTGCCGTGCATCGCCGATGGGTTAGGTCAACTATCAATGCCGAGTCATAGAAACCGAGGCAATAATCTGGCGCGGGCACATCTTCTTTCGCTATCGAGGGGATATTTTCGATGGATCGACCCAGGTCATAGGAAAAGTAGCCCACTGCGCCGCCTGCAAACGGTATGTGCTCCGCGTTAAAATCCAGCTGAAAATCTGCGAGATACTTGGCCAGTATACGCAAAGTGTCGCCATGTAGTTCTGCAATACCGCTCCGATGCTCTACTCGCACAACATTATCTTTGGCAGTTAAAACAAGCTCCGGTGAGGTTCCGATAACGGCAGTGCCGCCGAGGACATCCTCTAACACAAACCGACCGGGCCTATCGGCCAACTCGGATAATATATAATCGATGGAAGGTCGGCACTCAAATGTTAGATAGCGCATTGTGTGTTCATTGTACCGCTCCCCGAGGTAGGCTGTCCAGATGGGAGGATAAGCAAGGTGATTCGTGGAACGTACGTCGTGAACGCAACATATAAGAAAGAGGCTATTGAGTAGAGATTCGACTGGAAAACCATCTCCGAGATAGGAGCGTTTGGGAACTGCCAGACTTTGCCCAAAAATCCGAAGCTTTCTTCAAGCTCTACTAACGGATCTGGCACCAGCTTGTTATGATAAACTTAAACTCCGACTGTTCCAAGGCGCTGATGTACGACGAAGATCCGGCGGAGATACTCAACGTGGTTAAAGACAGAGTAAGTAAGCATTCACTCAAGCGATTGAAAGCGAGTATCATATCTGCATTAAATAATCGGAGAAAGCGATGTTCCGTTAGACTCCATATTTTAGAATGTTGAGCGAAGTTGGGTTTTCAGACAGGATATCAACCGAGGACGAAAACCCGCATGGAGACGAAGGCTTTGCTAAAAGCCTGACACTCCTGAGATCGCAGATAGACGAGTATTGGCAATTATGAGAAATAAAGTTTACGTAGCAGCCACAAGACAAAACGACGGGAAGACGATCACTTGCCTGGGCCTTATAGCCGCACTTAAGAAGCGATTCGACAAAGTAGGATATATCAAGCCTGTAGGCCAGCGATACGTAGAAGTCAACGGCCACAAGATCGACGAAGATGCCGTGCTAATAAAGGACGTCTACGACGTTCAGGGCGACCTGATCGATATGTCTCCAATAGCCATCCCGAGGCATTTTACCGAGAACTATATCGACAACCCTAATCGTGATGAGCTTGTGCGTGCTGTAAATCAATCGTTTGAGCGAGTAGCTTCGCAAAGCGACATGGTAATAGTGGAAGGAACCGGACATGCTGGCGTCGGATCGGTGTTCGACATGTCAAATGCTGACGTCGCTGCTTTGCTAGGCAGCAAAGTGGTGATAGTTTCCGGAGGCGGTGTCGGGCGGCCGATCGATGAGATAATGCTCAACAAGGCTATGTTCGATAGCTTGGGCGTGCAGATCATTGGCGTGATAATAAACAAGATCGAAGAAGAAAAGTATGACAAGATCAAGTCCTACGTCACTCGCGGACTACAAAGAAAGGGATTGGAAGTCGTGGGATTAATGCCTTATCGCCCGATGCTTTCAAGTCCCACAATGGGTCAGATATTGGAGAACATCGACGGGAAGCTAATAAGCGGCCGCGAAGGCCTCAGGAACGTGGTAGGCAAAATGGTAATAGGGGCAATGCCCGCTCATCAGGCGCTGGAATACATGAACGACGATGCGCTGCTCATCACGCCGGGGACTCGCGAAGACGTAATACTAGCTGCTTTGAGCTCGTGCCTGTTGGGTACTTCTCGGGATTTATGCGTGGCGGGAATGATACTAACCGGCGAAACGCCTCCGCAGCGCAGCATTATGGAACTTTTAGAAAAGACTCCGACGCCTGTAATCTTGGCCAAAGAGGATACGTATACGGTAGCCTCAAAAATTAATAAACTGATAATCAAAATCCGACCCGGCGACACCCAGAAAATCCGCGCAGCGGAAGACCTGGTGGAGCAATACGTGGACGTGGATCGGATACTCGAGTTGTTGAGCAATTGACATACGAACAGTCAATTGAATACCTTAACGGATTGATTAAATTTGGGATCAAGTTCGGACTCGAACGGATCACTGCCCTTGCACACGCGTTCGGCAACCCTCATCGTATGCTAAGGGTGATACATGTAGGGGGTACCAACGGCAAGGGATCGACATCCACATTCGCTGCCTCCATCCTGCAGGAAGCCGGCTTCAGAACCGGTCTTTATCTTTCTCCTTACGTTCGCGACCTTAGAGAGCGTATACAAATCAACGGAAGGCTAATTGGTAGGAACGAGTTTGCCGACCTAATCAGCGAGATTCAGCCTATAGCGGACGATATATCCGCATCGGAACTCGGGCCGGTAACGGAGTTCGAAGTCAAGACAATGGCTGCCTACCTCTACTTCGCTCGGCAACAAGTAGACTTCGCGGTATTAGAAGTCGGAATGGGCGGAAGGTTAGACGCCACAAACATAGTGGAGCCAATGGTAGCTGTGATCACAAACGTAGGATTAGATCATACCGAGCGGCTCGGGCCGACAACCAAAAATATAGCTTTTGAAAAAGCCGGGATCATTAAACAAGGGACTATTCTGGTAACTGCGGTAGAGGACGAGCCCGCATGGCGAGTAATCTTGAACAAGGCGCGCGAAGAAGGAGCGGAAGTCTGGCGAGTAATGAAATCAAACGTTCGTAAGCCAGGCTCTCCATCAGCCGATCTGCAAATTCGCTATACCAGCAAAGGTGAGACATTTTCGCTTCATGGTGGTGACTTTCGTATCGCCAATCTGAAACCTAGCCTGAAGGGACCGTTCCAACATGTCAATGCGGCAACTGCTGTCGCAGCGATACTTGCCTTGCGGCGATATGAGGCATACATTTCCGAGCCAGCAATTAGAGCGGGAATCGCTAATGCCTACTTGCCTGGTCGATTGGAAATAATTCATGACCACCCAACTGTGGTAATTGACGGTGCTCACAATCCTGATGCGGCCCAAACTCTTGCTGCCGCAATACGCGAAGAGTTCCAATATGACAGGCTGATACTGGTTGTTGGAATGCTGTCCACACACTCCGCTGATGAGTTTCTTAAACAAATTGCGCCTATGGCGTCGAAAGTAATTGCTACACAATCGCAGTGGCACCTTGCTCGTCCGGCGTCGGAACTCGCAAAAGAGGCAAGAAATTTCTGCTCGGATGTCGAAATTGTGGACAGGGTACCTGATGCCGTAAGTCGAGCAATCAGCGTTGCTGGCAAGAATGACCTCGTTTTGGTGACAGGTTCGTTCTACACGATCGGCGAAGTGAACCTCTAGTTATCGGTCGCAAGCTCTACGACTGAAACCCGTTTCAGAGCGATCCCCCAGGCTTGGTTGCTTCCCACAAGCGTTGGAACTTGCTGCGACTCATAACTAGATACTCATCGTCGTCGCCGAATACCTCGATGGTCACGGTGCCATCGTAACCGACATTCTTGAGCAACCGGACAATGTTGAGCCAGTTAACCGTGCCGACCCCTAGCGGCAGATGCAAATCGTCGTGGCCACCGCGATTGTCGGAAACATGAACGTGCCGAAGTCGTGACCCAAAGTTGGCAAGCAGCTCCTCACTTCGATTGTAAGGAGTATCAAGATTCGCATGTCCAACATCCAACAGGAAGCCGGCATCGGGAACTGCCTCAAGTATTGGCTTGATCTGCGATACTCGACTGAAGTTCGGCATGTTCTCAAGCATCACTTCCACCTTGAGCTTCTTCCCTAAGTCTACCAGCCTAGCAAGAGCCTCGATGTTCTGCCCGATTATCCAATCTTCGCTGTGCAGCGGAACACGCATGTAAGGATGAAGGTTCATCTTGCTTACGCCTAAGTCTCGAAAGACCTTCATGCACCGCTCCAATTCGCGCATCGCTACCTCGCGCAACTCGGGAAAAGGCGAAGCGATCGGGAGATACCAAGCCGTATGTCCCACCGCGAACATATTTGCTCTCTCCAACGCCTTCGCCACTTTGCGCACGTTCAGAGTAGCGGAATAGGTTTCTTCCGGTTCGATTGTGAGGTCCAAGAAATCGAACCCGAGATCCGAGAAGACGGCAATCTCTTGTATTATATCGACCATTGGATTATTCATTGCGCCGTACAACATATTTGTCCGCCCTCTGATATAACCACGGGTCGAGCAAGTGCTCGCGATCGATGTCAACAGGGTTCATATGGTATACGGCATGCCGTTTAGCTAGCTCATCGCGTATTTGATCAGGTATACAATCCATAGAACCGGGGTTCGTCCAATCGAACACGCAGATCAATCCTTCCAGTAAAAGCCAATGCTCTCCCAAAATGTCGATCAGACGATTCCAGTTCAGATTACCACACTGCGCTCTGATCAACCTCATTATGTCTGGCCAATCGCAGCGATGACGGTTAATAACAAAGATTTTTATCCATATAAGCTCTTCAAGGGGCAAGAACATTACGTCGATATCCAGAAAACGTCCTGTAGGAGCTCGGGTAAACCAATCGGGATGGACGTAGTTGGCTAAGTTTGCAAAACGGTAAATGACGTCTATTAATATAGAGTTCTTGCCCGCGTGGTAGATCCACTCGCGGTCACCTTTGGCTTGTTCACCTAGGTCTTCGAATCCAGCAGCCGCAAGCGCAGACTTGGCAACATCGAGTTGATCGACAGTGATGTAGATATCTATGTCGTGTGTGCTGCGCCACCAACCCGTATAATGGTACACAGCAAAAGCGCCGCCCAGCATGAAGTTGACGCCGGCATCCTTAAGCACCATGAGTGCCTGCGTGTATATTTCCGGATCGCTTATTTGGTTGAAATCAACCATTGTTTTAGAGTCATACCCTCAAAGTCCAACTGCAAAAACGGATTTAGAAAGACAAAGGTATTGGCTTTTTGCTTATATAAGAGAAAAGTAGAGGATGCTCGATGTACCAAAAACATCGCTTGCAACCGAAGGATTTGCTGTCTGTTGGAGGTTTATATATTGCGCAGTTTAAGTTTATTGATATGCCTTGGGCTTTGCATCGCATTAATACTGGGATTATCTGCAAACGCAAAGAAAGACGCTAAGTATGTGGGTAGTAAAGAGTGTGCTGTATGTCATGAGGATACGCACGGAGAGCTCCTCAAGGCACACGCTAAGACTATGCATTATTCGGCTATGTCGGACGTAACGCAGAAGCCGCAGGCGATAGTGGCTAAGTTCGACGCCAATTCGCCTATTAAAAAAGCCGATATCAGGTATGTGCTAGGAATGGGCAAGGTCTACCAGAACTACCTGGACAAGAACTTGAAGGTTCTGCCCGCCAAGTGGCTAGTGAAAGAACAGAAATGGGTAAAAGAGGAACCAGTAGACGGAGCGACCCAATGTGTGGGCTGCCATGCTACCAATTTCGACCCTGTCAAGAAGAAATGGACCGAACTTGGGGTTAACTGTGAAGCTTGCCATGGGCCTGGCGGAGCGCATGCTGACAGCATGGACGCCGCAGATATAGTAGACTTAGACAAGCTTGACAGCAAGAAATCGAACATGGTCTGTGGTCAATGTCACTCGCAAGGCACCGATCTAGAAGGTAAGCTCGCCTTTGCCGTCAACTACTATCCAGGAGAAGATCTTAGTCGGTTTATGAAGCTGAAGTCGAACGTTGTTGGAGGTCTGAATAGCCAGTATAACACGTTCATCGACAGCAAGCATGCGGAAGGCGGAATGAAGTGCGTATCCTGTCACGATACGCACGGCGATAAATCGAAGGATGTCCATCAACTCAAAAAGCCCATTAACGCATTGTGCCTTGGCTGCCATACCAATCAGTTAGGTAACACTAAAGCTATCAAAAGCCTAAAAGAGCATGCTCCTAACGCTGCTGCAGACGCAACATGCGCAAGTTGTCATATGCCCGGCGGTTCGCACGCGTTCAAAAAACTGGAAGCTAAGTGAAGACAAACCAATCCTATTCCGCTAGGAAGCTAGGTTAGTCGGTTTTCACAAATCACAAATTCTCCTGGTATGCCATTGCGTGCAGTTCGTGTACGGACTGTACGTTGTGTATACCCCCTATATCGCTGCCAAAAAGCCTTTCTAAATACTTTACTACGGCCCTCTGCACAACCTTAATTTTCTGTCACCGCCTAGACCCAAACTATTGACAATAGACTTCATTCTATGCGACCATAAGCAATGTTGTTAAGCTGCTTAAGGAGGTGAATATCGATAATGGAGCATATCAAAGATCGATTAGCCAAGGGAACTTGGCTTACATATAGGCCCGAGATAATGATAATGGACTGCACAGTTCGTGACGGCGGCCTTATTAATGATCACAACTTCGATGACGGGTTTGTAAAGGCCGTCTACGATACTTGCGTTGCCGCCGGAGTCGACGCCATGGAGATCGGCTATAAAGCCTCAAAAGCCATCTATGCCCCGTCCAGCTATGGTAAGTGGAAATACTGCGACGAAGATGACATCCGACGTATCGTCGGCGACAATCCCACGGATCTCAAGCTGGCCGTCATGGCCGATGCTGAACGCACGGACTACCACACGGATATCCTGCCTAAAGAAAAGAGCGTCATTGATATCGTTAGAGTCGCCACCTATATCCATCAGATCCCGACCGCGCTCGATATGGTTAAGGACGCCCACGACAAAGGCTATAAGGTTACAATCAATCTGATGGCCATATCAACCGTGCAAGATCGAGAGTTATCGGAAGCGCTGGAGCTTTTTGCCAAGAGCGAAGTATGCGCGGTCTACATCGTGGATAGTTTCGGCGCGCTATATTCCGAACAGATACGAGACCTCACCCTTACATTCTTGCGCGCCCTGGAAGGCACTGGCAAGGAAGTCGGTATCCACGCTCACAATAACCAGATGCTGGCGTATGCCAACACGCTGGAAGCACTCATAGTCGGCGCCAATCGGCTGGATGCCACTATAAACGGTATGGGCCGCGGTGCAGGCAATTGTCCGCTGGAACTCTTGATAGGCTTCCTCAAGAATCCCAAGTTTCAGCTCCGACCCGTCCTGCAATGCATACAGGATGTATTCTTGCCTATAGAAAAGCAAAACCAAATGGAGTGGGGTTACAAGATACCTTATATGATAACCGGACAGCTCAATCTGCACCCTGGAGCCGCGATCAAGATGAGATCAGGCGATTCTCCGGAAGACTACGTTGCCTTCTACGACATGATGATAGAGGAAGAATAGCAGAAGCATCTTGCAAACTGGTCTTGTCCGTTATATAAACCGCCTCTCGCTTTCCTATCAACTATAACGGTCGATTCACGCTGAGGAGTCTGCAAGTCTTATGCAACAAGGCTACTGCTAGTTCTTTCTAAAAGTCAATAAGAATACGAAGTCTTCCTTTGCCTTTAGCGCATGGTTGTAGGCCGGCGGCATGTAGAAAAAGTCTCCGGCCTTGACTTCATGTGTTTCCTCGCCGAGGGTAAAATCGCAAACACCCTTTATGACGTAGATTGTGGCTGGATATGCGGTGGTATGTGGACTTATATATTGTCCTGAAGGCATCATAAACAGTACAACTTTATAGTGCTCGTTATCGATGACCGGAACGCTTAGTATGCCTTGCTTAGGCATATCGATCATTTCGATTAGGTTTGTTATCTCGTGAGCCATAATATCCTCCAAAGTAATTTAACTCAGCAGCAAGATACCCGTAACGCCAAAAGACCAAACGAAAAAGGCTGCCGTAGCTGCCCTTCACATTGAAAAGCCACACGTATTCATGTTCATATGGCATGCTATGTAAAAGCATATCGCCTCGCACCTACATAGCACTTCTTGTAGTTTCCATATGAAAGGCTGTCAATCCTGACACCTGATCGGGGATTCGACGCATGAATGAAGCTCTTGCCAGCAAGATACAACCCCACATGGCTTACGTAGCCCTTTTTCATGTCGAAGAAGACCAAATCGCCGGTTCTCCATAGGCCGGCCTCGACGGGTTGGCCTACCTTATACTGCTCTCTTGCGGTTCTAGGCAACCTGATACCAAGCTTCGCGTAGACGTATCGAGTAAAGCCCGAGCAGTCGAACGCCTCCGGTGTGGTCCCACCCCACCGATACGGTGTGCCGAGGTAGCTTAGGGCAATAGATTTAATCCTTTGGGTCATCTGTCTCATGAACGAACCCACACTCAGCAACGCGTCTTCCTCATCAATCGGGTCGATCTCTACCGGAAGATCGGACATTGCACTTTGATCCGAGTTTTCCATCAAGTGGAAAGTGATTGTCACCGACTGCTCTTTTTCCTCAGCTATAGGCGTTTGTTCCTGTGAAACGCCTGGTGTTTGCGTGCCACTCTTTGTGGCGAATGCGGAAGCTGCCGCCAAGAGGAAAAGTAGGGCCGAAACGGCGGCAATGGCCCAAGTTAGATTCTTACGCAAGGGTAAGTCCTCCCAGGTTAGTCTCTTCCCACCGCGCCCCTCGGACCCGCTTGTGATTCCGTCGCCGTGCAGAAACTTGAGCGAACTGCCGGCGGGCGCCCCTTCCTCTTTTCTCCTTGCGCAATGTGCCGACGAGCTAGTTATCGGCACAGATGCTATATTAACACATAGCTCAGCCGAGGTAAACCCTTTTTGTTAATTTTTAGAGGCAAAATTTGCTCTCATATAGCTTAGTTGCTATATTGGGGTGTGAATGGCGACAAAAATGTTAGTTTCTCGTGCTTACAAATACCAGCGATATGCGAAACGACCTGTCCCAACCCATCCGATCCTGGAGCAAACTCAGCATGTTGTTCGCTACATACGTAAACCTCAAGCTTAGAGACGAATTGAGCTTGCAAGTGAGATTAACCCGCTTATCTATCAACGTATCACCGGTAAACGGTTGGACAAAGTGGGTGTCTCCATCCAGCATCATCGAATTGAATAAGTTGGTCTTCAAGCGCAAAGAATATACAGGGATAATGCAATGGTCGATTTCGTCTTCGTAGCGCGTTATCTTGGCTAGCGCCAGTTCGCCTTCCAGTCCAGGCATAATGGTCTTGCCCACTCCCGCACTCAGCATGTAGTAACCTGCCCAATTATTCTTCGCTCTCCTCATTCCCAACTGGTCTGCGACGCTTTTTCTCGGATATGTCGGCTCGAAGCTTTTCGTACTCCAAAGGATGCTCCTTAGCCAACACATCCTCCGGCAAAGTGCCCGTCAACCATGCGGCGTTCATAGGGTAAACATCCGGGTTGAATATAACGAAGTAGAGATGCCAAACTACGATAGCGAGCACTGCCAGCCAGGCCTCATAGAAGTGAACGGTTCTCGCGATATCCCATCCGAGCTTTGTTAAAAGCTTGATAAAGGTATTTTCAAACCACATTATGACGCCTGTGACAGTCATCACCGCGGATCCCCACACAAGCGCCCAATATTCACTCTTCTCAACGTAGCCGAACCGGCCTATCTTAGGCTTCTCTTTCGTCAACCCAAGGCCATATTTTATCGAACCGACAACATCGAACACATCTTGCCTTCTAGGCAGCATATCTCGGAATAACTGCCTGCCGCGTTCGGTAAACAAAACATACACCACATGTATCAGGCATGTCACCACCATCACTACCGCAGCGACACGATGCATAAGACTTCTCAATTCGAACACATAAGGACTCAGACTCCTTATGCCCTTAACCCACCACGCATCCGGATAGTGAAGCATAAATCCCGTGACCGCAAGCACAAAGAAGCTCACCATCATCAGCAAATGTTGAACGCGCTCGGATACGGTCATTCGAACATACAGACCATGCAAGTCGTGCGCTTCCAAATGCCTGCGCCACTTCCTGAACATATCCAGTGCGTTGTGGAACAACATTCCGCCAATCGTGCCTACAATTAGAAGCGTATATGCAATACCTATTATGTAGAGCACTGGAGCTTTAGGCGAGGCCATAGCAACGTGCACTTTCCCCACGGCAAATCGCTTGTTCGCACCCGGATGGCATTTACCGCATGTCTTCGGAATGTTCGCACGGTTGATCGTCGATGTCGGATCGCTGGAAGGCTTAATGTTATGCGAACCGTGACAGCTTGCACAATTGGCCGCTTTGACGGAACCGCCGCGGATTGCCAAGCCATGGTAGCTATCGGAGAACGTTTGGAAACGATCGCTGCTGATTCCGTACTTTTCGGAAAGGGTTACCGAATTGTGACAATTGCCGCAAACCTGCTGCGAAACATTTCCAGCTGATACCGGCGACTTGGGATCGCTGTGCTTGAGTATCTTGTGTTCGCCATGGCAAGTGGTGCAAACCGGCGACTCAGCAACCCCATTCGCCAAAGCTTTGCCGTGCACACTATCGGCATATTGATCGGCAATTTCGCTATGACACTTGCCGCAGGTGAACGAAATCTGCGTCCTGTTTACGCTAGCATCGGGATTAATTCCCTTCTCGATATCGTGGCTACCGTGACAATCTACGCAGCTAGCGGCCTCGCTGTTACCCCTCGCCAGCGCTCTAGCGTGCACGCTTTTCTCGTATGAAACTATGAAGCTCTTCTTTGGTCCCGTTCGTTTGACTACTTTTGGGTTGTCAACATGACACGATAGACAAACCCTCTGTTGCGCAAGCTTCAACTCAGCGACACTTTGACCCTCTAGACTGCTAACAACATTCTTGTTATGACAAGCCAAACAATTCGGAGCGCCTGCAATATCCTGCATTAGCGCCTTGCCGTGCACGCTGCGAGCGAAGCTGGCTTTCGCATCGGGATGACAAGTTCCACAAGATTCCGAAAGAGGCTTGCTCATGTGGGAACCATGACATTCCTTACACTTGCCGCTCTGCACAATAGTATCGCCCGAGGAAGGCAGCATGCCCTTATGAACAGCATGACGATCCGTTACATCTCCGTGGCACCCCACACAATCCACAGCCATTATCTTTGGCGCATGCGGGATCTTGTTCATATCTAGCCCCACATGACACTCGGTGCAATCTAGCTGGCCGTGCGGCGTGCCCTCCAGACGAGATTCCTTTACGAACAAGCTGATCCGCCTGCCGCTTTTAGTAATCGAGAGAGTCCGATCGCTGTGGCAAACAAGGCAATCCTTATTAGATCCGGCCAAGGCAGAACCCGACAACCACAGCATCGCACACAGCAAGCACATGATCGAGCTCAGCCAGCGACTTTCATTTCTGCAAAAGCTTCCCTCTCCGAGCTTTGAAAGGATTCTTTCGACTCCGCCTTTAATAACGGCGCAACGGTTGAATCGGTTGCGGCGATTAATCACTACAAACTCCGGTGGTTAAAAGAAGACTGCTGAAAACTTGAGGCAAATATAACATGCAGCTTTACTTGAGTCAATCTTCCTGGCTCAATCCGCACACATACCACTCTTCGCCTTCGCGCTTTCGGCAAAGTATAACACGCTCCGTCACTACCTTGCCACCTTTCAACTGGAATTCAACGGGCACGATAGCCCTTTTGAGGGTCTCGATCTCCACAAAACCCACGCGATAGACGGCATCGAGCTTCTCTCGCCAATAATGGAATCTCTTAGCAGCCACTCTTGAGTCGCGAACCGCATCCCAATTGGGAGCATACCTGACTGTGTACTTTATGGCCTTTTCAGGTCTTCCTCTCACGAGTTGCTGTATCCACGCCCACGCGACGCGGTCCGGAGGTATCGGCCGCGTATAGCGAAATCCTATCCACACAGAAAGAACGCACAGACCGAGCACCGCGGCTACTACTACAAGCCTCATCTGCCTATCAGTTACGCCTCGCCCAGGGTCCTTATGCCCATGGCGACTGCGCACCCACACAAAGGCAACCACCGTGCCGATAGTGAGCAATACAGCAGCAAACCAGAACGGCACGTTGTAGTTGACCACACCTAAGCGCGGGAAGCTCAAAAGGTCGCTGGAGTATATGAACCCCCCAAGACTCGCACCAACAATCGCCGCCAATCCCTGAGCCATCCCGACGGCACCCAATACCTCGCCGCGCCTGTTGGAAGAAGTAGCCGAAGCTACCAGAGCCATCCACGCCGGAAACGCCGCCGTGAATCCAAGCCCAATAACTGCTGCTGCCAGCCCGGCAAGAAACACGCTTCTGAAAAGCGCCACAACCCACATAGCAACACTCGATGCCAACAGCCCCCAGCAAACAGCGAGCGTCTTGCCATACTTGTCCCCAAACCTGCCGAGCGGAACAGCGCACAAACCCATTAATGCTGCCACTGGAGCAACCACTATGCCGAATTCCTTTTCCCGCATTCCCAAGTGCTCAACTGCATATAGCTTCACAACCGGCATAAGCATGCCTATGCCCAAGAACACCACACAAGCCAGAGCCAACATCTCCGGCACTTCCCTAATGCTTCGGAACAGATAGCTGAGCTTGAAGGGTGTCGGTTCTTCCAGGGTTGGGTTTTCCAGCGTTTCTCCATGCACTGCCTTCTTATGATGTAGCCCTATTCGCGCAGGCAAGAAAAATAGCATAACCAAGGTCGATGCAACCAATAGGATCGAAACCAAATAGAACGATGCCGTATAAGTGCCAAACGCCTCATTCACCGCGCCTCCGAGCAGAAACGCAAGCGACAGCCCCGCCATGTAGGTCACGTTCAGCACACTCATAGCTGTGCTCCGATTCCTCTCTTCGACAATGTCTCCGATTGCAGCAAAAGCGCTCGGCCATAGTGCACCGCTGCCAAGGCCGTCTATAGCTCGCAGCAAGAAAAGGCCCATTACTGTGAACGGTCCGTGCAATTTGATCGTAAGATAAGCGGTAAGAGCCGTCGCTGCTGGACCTGCAATCATAAGTGGCTTTCTACCAATACGATCTCCCACAGCGCCAAATGCAGGCCTGGAAACAGCCTCGGTTAGCAAGAATGTGCTAATCACAAGCCCCAGCACTTCGCCTTCCTTGAGAGTGAACTTCACATACATCGGCATCGCTGAGAGGTTGAGTACCGCGTATCCAAGCTCCGCTAGAAGCGCAGCTATTCCTAAGCTCAGCAGTGAGCGCCTACTACGAAGGAATTCTTTTATTGCAGATATCCCGGGGATCAAAGTCACCTCTAAAGAGGTTGTTTTACTTGCCCCCAGCCGTAATAGGTGTCCGGCTGAGGGCATTTGTCTATTTATTCTATCACAACTTCACGGCCCGTCTCGCTCGACTTGTAGATTCCGTCAAGTATCTTCATGACATTAAGGGCCTGCTCACCAGTCACCGGCGGCTCTGTATCATTTTGTATGGCATCGTAGAAGCCTCTAACTTCGGCCTCGTACGAATTAACCTTCGGAATGTGGACAGGAGTAATATCCAACAGCGTTCCGTGTTCCTCACCGAATATTCTTAAAGGACTAGTTTCGGCGCCGCCTTTGGTTCCTAGGAGAGCTGCGCAGAATTTGTCTTCGCCTATGTTAGCTGCAAAGCTAGACTCTATTACAATGGACGCTCCGTTGTCCAGCCTAACAAAGCCGGCAGCGTAGTCTTCTACCGTGTAGTTTTTATAGTCCCACGGGCCCCAAACCCCAACGTGGCCCGGCGTATTACCGATCTTGGTAAACGCCTGTCCAGAACATGTTACAGCCTTCGGGTGGCCCATCAAGAAAAGCGTCAGATCAAGTATATGCACACCGATATCAATAAGCGGACCTCCGCCCTGCTTCTCTTTATCGATAAAAACGCCCCAGCTTGGAATGCCGCGACGTCGGAGTGCCCAAACGCGCGCAAAGTAGATCTCTCCCAGCTCTCCCGCGTCAATGAACCTTTTCAGCGTTTGTGAAGCCCCATCAAAGCGCATGTTCTGTGCCACCATGAGCTTCTTTTTATTCTTGCGCGCAGCCTCGACCATCTGAGCTCCTTCAATGGCATTGCGAGCAAGCGGTTTTTCAACCATAACGTGCTTGCCCGCGTTTAGAGCTTCAACTGTAGGTGGCATGTGCAAAAAGTTCGGTGTGCAAACGTGAACCGCATCTATTTCGTCCATTTCCAGAAGTTTTTTGTAGTCCGTAAATACATGGCTCACGTTGAACCGCTCGGCTGCTCTATTCGCTGCTTCCTCGTTCACATCACAAACCGCTACAATCTTGACATCCGGCTGCTTCTCCAGCGCCGGCATGTGTTGGTTGACGGCGATGCCGCCCGTACCGATGATCCCTACGTTGATCGTCTTCAAGAATAAACCCCTCTCTCTACTCTTAGATTTGAGAAAAAAAACCCAGGCGCTTGCCTCAGCCCTTCACAACACCCAGCGGCCGCATCTTCGCGACCAGCCGGGATATTCCAGCTCCCTGACACGTCTCTACTACGTCAGCAACATCTTTATATGCATACGAAGCTTCCTCGGAAAGAGTCTCGCGACCCTTGGCCTTCACCATAATGCCCGCCTTTTCGAGTTGCTCTTGCACTTGCTTACCAGGCATCTTCTTGATTGCCTCGTTTCGGCTCATCACCCGACCAGCCCCGTGGCAGGTCGATCCCCAAGTTTCCTTCATCGCGCGATCGGTTCCCACTAAAAGGAACGAATACCTACCCATATCTCCAGGCACTATCACAGGCTGGCCAACCTCGCGATACTGCTTTGGAATCCTAGAATCTCCCGGCCCGAAAGCGCGCGTCGCCCCTTTACGATGTACGCACAGCCTCCTCGGCTTACCATCGACTTGGTGTTCCTCGATCTTAGCGATGTTGTGCGCCACGTCGTAGACTTGGCGTAGGCCCAGCTTATGAGCCCCAGCACCCATCACCTTCTCGAAACTCTCCCTCACCCAGTGAGCAATCGCTTGTCGATTTGCCCAAGCAAAGTTAGCAGCGCTGCGCATCGCCCCCAAATATTGTTGACCCTCTGGTGACGTAACCGGAGCGCATGCAAGTTGCCTGTCCGGTAGGGATATATTGTAGCGCTGCACGGCCTTTTGCATAACCCGCAGGCTGTCCTCGCAAATCTGATGCCCGAATCCGCGGCTTCCCGTGTGGATCATAATCGTTATCTGGCCCTTGCCCGTGATTCCGAATGCTTGGGCAACACTTTCGTCGTATACTTCCTCTACCACCTGTATCTCCAAGAAGTGGTTACCTGATCCTAGCGTGCCGATCTGCGGCCTGCCACGACTTATCGCCTCTTTACTCACAACTTCAGGGTCCGCATCAGGTATTGCGCCTTGTTCCTCAGTAACCTCCAAGTCTTCCGCCCAGCCCATGCCATGTTCGACCATCCACTTAGCGCCTTTCAGCATCACCTGCTTTAGCTCAGCCTCGCTTACTCGCAGGTTGCCCTCCCCTCCGACGCCAGCCGGGATGTTAACATAAAGCTGGTCAATCAGATTAGCCAGTCGATCTTTAACATCATCCAACGTAAGATCTGTTCTTAACAACCTAACGCCGCAGTTGATGTCGTAACCTACGCCGCCGGGCGACACTACGCCGTCTTCCCATCCGAACGCCGCAACTCCGCCTATCGGGAATCCATATCCCCAGTGAATATCAGGCATTGCAAGCGATGGTCCTGCAATACCAGGCAAAGTAGCGACGTTCGCAACCTGCTCCAGGGATTCGTCCTTCTTTATTTGGTCCAGCATTATTTCCGTAGCGTATACGATGCCGTCCGTGCGCATTCCCGCCTTATACGATTTAGGTATGCGCCATCTGTAGTTATCGATCTTTTGTATTGGACCGCTCCAACCTGTCATCTTTCACCACTTCCACAGAAACAGCTTCAGTTTCTTCCCACGGAGTTAATCGGTTAACCGCGAGATTCATTGGCTTTATGGCCTTCATCCTGTTTCTTCAGCTCAGCTCGGCGCTTACTTGTAAGCACAGCTTTCTCTATGAGCTCAGCCAGTTCAGCCGACGGAGAGGCCGATGCAACTTCCCGTGCCTTCTTCGCCTCACTTTCCGGAAGCTGTATAGCCTCCAGACTATTCGACTCGCCAGCAAAGGCTTCCTTCGCAATTGCCTCTTTTGCCCGCTTAAATCCTCGCGCCGAAAATCGTATATCTTTTACAACATTCCCACCGAGCGCCTTATTCAGACGGCCAATTATTCGTTCTTTGTGCAAGGAGAGCTCATTGGCCCACATGCTGTTCTTACACGCGACAAACATCACGCCGTCGCGTATATTCTCCGGTGCGCTTGCAGCTGCATTGTGAGGACCTACTACCTGAGCCCACTTGGTTAGCGCCTGTCGCTCCAGCAACTGACGACTCAATCCAAGGTGATCAAGCGTGCTTTTGACAAGTCCTCCCAACCTGAACAAATTTCCTCGTCTGAAAGCTCCTCCGCTCACACGCGCGTCACCGTTCCTCCCGCGACCTCGAAAAGCGCCGCCACTTTTCTCAAATTATCTCCAAGGTCCGCAAGGTTTGTTGTTGTAATCAACGTTTGACACTTCTCCACAGTCAACCCGAACACCTGTGAGCGTCTTATATCGTCCAGCTCCGCCATAACATCATCAAGAAGAACCACCGGAGGTTCACCCGTCGATTCCGTCATCAGGTCGATCTCTGCCAACTTCAACGCTATCGCGGCAGTCCTCTGTTGACCCTGAGACCCATATTCCCTTGCCGCCACATCGTTTATACTGATCAAAACATCGTCTCTATGTGGTCCTACACTAGTAGAACCCCTTGCAATATCCGCCCCCCGTCTAACTGAAAGCGCAGCCTTCATAGCTTCGGCAATTTCTCTCTCAGATTCCGCCGGACCAAGTTCAAATCCTGGCTTGTAGACCACGGAAAGTGATTCTGCGCCATCTGTAAGTAGCGAATGTATATTTCCCGCAATCTTTCCAAGCTTTTCCACAAACTTCCAGCGTCGAAATACCACGGCTGCTCCATATTGCACCAACTGAACATCCCACGCTTCCAACAAGCCAGAGTTCCCACCGGCGAGTTTTAATTCCTTAAGCACTGCATTTCTCTGATCGAGAACACGTTTGTATCTCGCCAACGAATACGCATACTGAGGACTCAGTTGCGATATTTCAAGGTTCAGAAAACGCCGTCGGAGCAGTGGTTCTCCACGCACCATTTCGATATCCATACTGCTGAATATTACAGCGTTCAGTTGTCCTATTAGGTCACTTATCTTTGCATGCTTAACCTTGTTGATTCTTACCGACTTTCCCTCTGATCTGCTCAGAATTACTTCCAGAGTTGCATCCTCTCGCGTCTCTCGCCGCACTTCTCCACATACGCGGCATGCGTCTTTGCCTATTTTTATCAGGTCAAGGTCTCGCCATGTCCTATGTGATTTGCTCGTCGCAAGCAGATATATAGACTCGAGTATAGCACTCTTGCCTTGTGCATTCCTACCGAAGAGCACGTTTACTCGGCTCGTTAGTTCGAAGTATAGTCTCTCGTAATTTCTAAAGTTTGTCAGGTTTAATGCGCTAACATACATGGTTTCTTTAATTATACTGAAACTGGTAGATACTGTGATAGGTGGTGTGGATATCGTGGAAAACATCCAATTCCGTGCTGCTTTGTGCTTGCTTTCGGTTGTGGAATACTGGAAGAAGTTTCAGTGAAAGCAACAATCAAAACGTGGAATAAACCGCACTTTCCAACACTCAAATAGTCCACAGAAGCATCAACAGAAGTCTCCACAGGATATACAAGCAAGTTACTAACAGTTTTTCCCTTCACGTATCCGACGCGCCAGTTCTTCCACAAGCGCCGCAAAAGCTCTATCTTGCGCTATCTTAGCAGCAATGATCTTGCACGCGTGGATTACAGTCGAATGGTCACGCCCACCAAACGCTCTCCCGATAGCAGGCAACGAAGCATCCGTGAGCTCTCGCGATAAATACATCGCCAGGTGACGAGGACCTACGATATCCTTGCTTCTGCACGAACCCTTAAGATCCGCTACGTCTATGTTGAAATGATTCGCAACCTCGCGTTGCACCCTACTAGGGTCGATTACGGGTGGAGCACTCTCGCCAAAATACTTACCAAGTACTTCTTCGGCAAGAGACGTCGTAACCGATGTTCTCATCAAAGACGCGTATGCGTGGAGCTTAATAAGTGCGCCTTCCAACTGTCTAATATTGGAAGTAATTAGCCGCGCGATATAGAGAATCACCTCGTTAGGCAGCGCCATATTTTCAGAAGCTGCTTTGCTCTGTAGGATCGCCATCCGAGTTTCCAAATCCGGAGCCGCAATGTCAGCTAGCATGCCGCATTCGAATCGCGAAAGAAGCCTTCTATCCAAGTCTAGATCTTTTGGAGCGCGGTCACTGGAAAGGACAATCTGCTTCCCCATATCGTATATGGCGTTGTAGGTGTGGAAAAACTCTTCCTCTGTTCGCTCCTTACCCGCTAAGAACTGAATGTCGTCTACGAGCCACAGATCTACATTCCGATACTTCCGCCTGAACTCGGCAGTGCGATGTTCTCGAAGTGCAGTCACATAATGATAGGTGAAAGTTTCTCCAGACACATAGACCACACGAATACCAGGATGCAAGTTGAGCGCGTGTTGACCGATAGCCTGCAGTAAGTGCGTTTTTCCAAGCCCGGCCCCTCCGTAGATGAACAGCGGGTTATAAGTCTTGCCCGGCTGCTCAGCAACGGAGACAGCGCAAGCATGTGCTAGCCTGTTGTTGGGTCCAACCACAAAAGTATCGAAAACGTAACGACTGTTGAGCGGCTGAGATATAGGCTCATCCTCCTGGCTAGCCGGCTTCCGTGGCTTCTTCGGCAACTTCTCCGCCATTATGACCGGCCCTTCTTCTTCAAGCAGCTCAATCTTGACTGTCAGAGGTTCACCGAGCTGCCGCTCTAAAATCTCTGTAATGGTGGGAAGATGTTTATTTTCGAGCCAATGCTTAGCGAAGCGGCTTGTAGTCCCGATAGTTACTCTTCCGTCGACAAAAGCGACAGGGTGGGCTGTTCGAATCCAGCTTTCGAACGATGGCTTGTTTACCTGTTGTTCGAGTTCCTCCAGCGTGCGTTCCCACGCTGCTTTTAATGCCAGGAAGGCGTCGTCTTCCCCAAGCTGAAGTTGCTTCTCGGACAAACTACTAACCCTCGGGAGGAAGCTGAATTGAAGACTGAATGATTGATGATTATAACACTGCCCTGTCGTCCTATCAATGCCATGCGAGCAGAATTTGCTGTCCAAAAATTACCCACAGTTTGCCTGTCACAATTCTAATGTGCAAATAGATTAGATCAGAGCGGAAGGGCATAGTAAACAATGCGAGTAAACCTGTATTGGCGGAGAATTTTCGAGAGCTGCTAAGGAATCTACCATGGTCAAGAAGATAGGCTTTATAGACTACTACATCGACGAATGGCACGCGAATAACTATCCACAAATGATCCGTGAGAGCTCCTACGGTGATAAATTCGAAGTCTCGCTTGCGTGGGAAGAAGTAACACCTCCGGGAAAGAAACCGTTGGACGAATGGTGCAAGGAACAAGGCGTTGAAAAAGCAGCTAGCTTGGAGCAGGTTGTAGCCGAATGTGATTGCATAGTAGTCCTATCGCCCGATAACGTGGAAAGACACGAGGACCTGGCCGCATTACCCCTAACAAGCGGCAAACCGGTCTATGTGGATAAGCCCTTCGCTCCGTCACTAGAAGTGGGCCGACGAATGGTTCAGAGGGCAAGAGCACACAACACTCCGATTATGTCATCGTCCGCTCTTAGATTCGACTCAACTGTGGAAAAAGCTCTTGCACAGATAGGCAATCAACCTGTGCATTTCGTATCTACGCGCGGGCCTGGGAGTTTTGATGTATATGCAATTCACCAAGTGGAGCCGATAGTAACTTTAATCGGTGCCGGGGCGAAGCGCGTGATGCAATGCGGTGCAGGCGAAAACAAACTGATGATAATCGACTACGAGGATGGTCGGCGTGCAGTGATGAACCAGATACCAAACCATCCTTTTCAGTTTAGTGTTCAATACGGAGATACCGGTGTATACGTTTGCGATTCGATGACCGATTTCTTCCCAAGGTTCATCGAGGCCATGCTTCGGTTCTTCGATACGGGAGTATCTGTTGTGTCTGTGGAGCAGACGCTTGAAATTGCAGCCATATTAGAGGCAGGCACTGCTGCACTAAGCCGACCAGACGAGTGGATTGAGGTCCCGCGGTGCGAAATAGTTTACTAAAAGAGCGATCAAGCGATATGGAATAGTTGGAGTAATCGTTGCGATTGCGACTTTGTTGCGTATTTTTTGGTTGCGAGCTGCGCAATGCACTTAAAATGCCTATCGGTCTTGTCGATAGTTCGTGGAATGGCGCTCGATTGCATGCCCGAACAGCAACCTGATATATGGAGTATAAGCTAGAGCATCGGAAAGCAACGTTTTCAAGAGTCGATTACATGTACATGAAAAGCTCAAACAGGATAGGATTACTCTACCTTCTATGATTCTTGACGATCTTTCCTATTAGAGTGGTGGTTGACCTGCCTTCGGTGTCGGTGCTTGTATATGGCACTATTTCTATTCGTCCTCCGACACTACGAACGGCATCAGCCTCTGGAAGGTCTTCCGGTCTGTAATCGCCGCCCTTAACATGAATGTGGGGACGAATGGCAAGTATTAACTCCACAGGAGTGTCTTCAGTAAATATCGTCACATAGTCAACACATTCCAACGCCGCTAATATTTCTACTCGCTCAAATTCAGGTACGACTGGGCGCTCCGGACCTTTTAGCCGTCGCACCGAATCGTCGCTATTCACTCCGACAACCAATAGGTCGCCAAGCGATCGCGCATCCTGCAAGTAGCGCACGTGGCCAATATGAAGGATGTCGAAGCAACCGTTCGTAAAAACGATAGTCTTTCCCTCTGCTCTGGCACTTTCTAAGGCTTTGCAAAGTTCGGATCTTCTCTTTACTTTATGTTGCGCTGCGCGAAATTCGTACCTAGCCTTAGATTTCATCAATTTTATCCAGGACTTCTTTAATTTGCTCTACACTAATCGTCCCAACCCGCAGTATCTTTGCAGGTGAGACGCTCACATCTACGACCGTAGACGCAATTCCGATTCGGCTCTTGCCGGCGTCGAGCACAAACGAAACCGAACATCCCAGCATATCGATTGCAGCATCTGCGGTCTCCGGTGGGGCGCATCCGCTAATGTTAGCGCTAGTGGCGATAATAGGTCCGCCAACTTCCTTGATCAGCGCCAATGCAACTGGGTGATCCGGCATGCGAACGCCGACCGTTTTTTCGCCACCAGTGACTATATCTGGCACTCTTTCTGCCTTCGGGAGCACCAACGTAAGCGGACCGGGCCAGAACCGTTCGGCAAGCAAACTCGCGCTCTTCGGAACCTCAGACGCCACCTCGTGCAACTGATCTTTTTGCGCTATCTGTATGGGTAGCGGATGCATTTGCGCTCGACCCTTAGCATCGAAAACTCGTCTCGCGGCCTCCTCATTTAATGCATCGGCAGCTAGGCCATAAACCGTTTCGGTAGGAAATATTACCAGCTCACCGCGGCGTATCGCATCTGCTGCCTTACTGATAAAATCCGGATCCGGATTTTGCGGGTCAATTCTTAAGACAATCATCGGTAAGCAATCACAACCCTTTCTATGCCCGCAAGATCGGGCACAACTTCCCATCTTCGATAGCCAGCAGATTTAGATATCATTGTCACAGCCTCAGCTTGTCCGATACCAATCTCAACAGCCAAGAATGCACCTTCTTTCAGCAACTCTCTAGCATCCGGGATCAGATTCCGATAAACATCCAGCCCGTCGGCACCACCGTCAAGTGCTTCCCTTGGCTCGTATAATTTCACCTCAGGCTGCAAATTTTCGATCTCGCTGGTTGGTATGTAAGGCGGATTTGAGATTATTGCGTCAAACACCATTCCCATTTGCCGAAGCGGTTTGCACAAATCGCCTTCAAGCAATCGCACTTTCTGAGACAGTTTATGCTTCTCTATATTTATCCGCGCAACCTCCATAGCTGTTGGAGATGTCTCCGTGGCATAAACTTCAGCATTATTTAGATTGATCGCTATCGCAACAGCTATTGCTCCGCTTCCCACACCAATATCTGCTACTATACGGCGCTTAATGTTACCCTTCTCCTCGTCGGCCTCAAGTCTTTTTAGACACTCTTCTACGAGTATTTCGGTTTCGGGGCGAGGAATAAGCACCCCGGGTCTAATTTCTAATTCAACACCATAAAACTCTTTTCGACCCAATATGTAGGCTAACGGATACCTACTTGCTCGCTTTTCGACAAGTACACCATACTCAGCTTGTTCCGCTTCGGTCAGGAACCGTTCGGGATGGGTAATAACATCAAGGCGCGAGCACTCAAGCACTCGCGCCATCAACAATTGCGCATTCAAAAGGGGAACATCGATCCCTGCTTGTGCAAGACGCACAGTCGCAGCTCTAATCAGGTTACCTACTCTCAACTTGCAGCTTGCAACTTCTCCGCCTGATCGGCAGCGATGAGACGATCAAGCATATCGTCGATGTCGCCGTCCATAAACGCCCCTAAGTTGTAGATTGTATAGTCGATACGATGATCGGTGACGCGGTTCTGTGGGAAATTGTAAGTACGTATCTTATCGCTGCGATCACCTGAGCGAACCATGGATCTCCTTGCGGCGTCGATCTCTTCTTGTCGACTGCGACGCTCGCGTTCGTAAAGCTGGGCGCGCAGAACAGCCATTGCCCGCTCCTTGTTTTGAAGCTGCGAGCGTTCATCCTGGCAGGTCACGACGATTCCTGTCGGCTTATGGACTATCCGAATCGCTGTTTCGTTCTTCTGAACGTTCTGTCCGCCTGCGCCCGCAGAACGAAAGGTATCGATTTCCAAGTCATCGGGATTAATATGGACTTCGATCTCATCTGCTTCGGGAAGAACACTTACAGTTGCTGCTGAAGTGTGGATGCGTCCGCTCGACTCAGTTTGAGGTACGCGCTGGACCCGATGAACCCCGCCTTCGAACTTCAAGCGGCTGTAGGCACCTTTCCCTTTCACGGAAACAATAACTTCCTTGAATCCCCCGATGCCTGTTTCAACAGCACTCATTATTTCCGTCTGCCAGCCCATACGCTCGGCATAGCGCGTATACATCCTCAACAAATCAGCAGCAAACAATGCAGCTTCTTCACCGCCAGTCCCTGCGCGAATCTCTACAATAACATCTTTTTCGTCATTTGGGTCTTTGGGAAGCAGCATAATTCGGAGCTCTTCCTCGACTCGCTCTATTTTCTCTTTAAGCTCGTCAATTTCGAGCTGAGCCAACTCCCTCAGATCCTCGTCGAGGCGTTCGCGCAGCATATCCTCCGTGTCAGCAAGTTGTTGTCTGAGGTTCTTGTATTCGCGCCACTTGGCGACCAGATCCGAGAGATCAGAGTGAGCCTTTGCCACGCACTGATATTCTTGTGGGTCCTTTACAACCTCGGGATCCGCCAGCTTCTCTTCAAGCGATATGTACTTCTCCTCTACCTCAGCTAGCTTCTCGAACATCTTTGCTTCCTTCCCGACACATCGACCCCGCTGCATCGACCGGAGCGTTCTCGTTACGAGAAGTTTCACTCTCAAGAACACTCTGCAGCGATCTTATTGCAACCTCGATCATCTCCGGTTCAGGCTCGCGGGTAGTGATCTTCTGCATCAGCAATCCGGGCCAAACCAGCGCTCCCGCCAGCGATGAGTTCTTATGACGACCAGCAAATCTGATTACTTCGTATGCAACTCCGGCAACCACCGGCAACAGCAGTATTTTATATAAAAATCGCTCGATAATGCTGTCCCACGAAATGAACATAAAAACCAGTATACTTGTCACCAACACAACCAAAATAAAACTGGTTCCGCAGCGCACGTGGACCTTAGTGTATTGCCGGACACGCTCAACAGTAAGTTCCTCATTAGCTTCGTAAGCATTTATAGTCTTGTGTTCGGCTCCGTGATATTGGAACACTCGGCGAATGTCTTTCATCATAGATATCGCCGCAACGTAGAGCACAAAGATGGCTATCTTTACTCCGCCTTCAAGACCGGCACCTGCCCACGATGGAAGTCCTAGAGTTGTCTTTAAAGGCTTTACGATAAGGATCGGCACAAGCATAAAGAGCGCCAGGCCCAATGCCAACCCTATAACCATCATCGCACCGACCGCCAGTTCGTTTATGCTGCTCTTGTTTGCCTTCTCTTTGACCAGGTCCGGAAGCGTTTCGTCTTTGGAACGAGCCTTAGCCTCGGCTTCCATCGCATCAGCCATTGCAATATCCGCCGAGTATTTCAGGGCTTTTATTCCTAGAACCATCGAGTCTATTAAGGCCAGTGTTCCTCGAAGAAACGGTTTATCGAGCCACTTGAACCTTCCTATTATCGACTCTACGTTTTCCTTCTTGGTGATTATCTCACCGTCTGAAGTCCGCACGGAAACGGCAAAGTCCTTTGGGCCGCGCATCATCACGCCTTCTATAACTGCCTGGCCACCGTAATGGAATCTTTGCTTGTCTTTAGCCAACGCCACACCTACAGGATACAGTTGAGAATTGAGGGTTGAGAATGGAGAAGTCGGCTGTTAACCGCAAATCCCTCAACTCTCAACCCTCAACTATTACCTGGATAGGGCCAGCTACTGCTCGCCCTTCTTTTCTTTCATACCGTACTTGGCGAGGAATTTTTCGACTCTACCTTCGGTGTCCACAATCTTCTGCTTGCCTGTAAAGAAAGGATGACAAGCGGAACAGATTTCCGTGCGAATCTCTCCGGTCACAGTGGACCTGGTTTCGAATGTATTCCCGCATGCACACGTAACTATTACTTTGTCGTATTTTGGATGGATTCCCGCTTTCATCAGATCACCTTTCCGGGATTACGCGGTTGCGTTTGTGCCGTTTATTAATGTGATGTGATATTATACCACGTCGCCAGACTTTTGAGCAAGCTCGATGCGCTTTGACCTGTGCCAAAACATGATTTAGTATGAGTAAATATTAGCATGAGTATGATAAGCGGGCGATTATAGAAGCGTTTATATTCGAAGTTGATGGAATGCTGGTAGATTCGCCGCACGAACGCAGTCGGGGCTATATCCTATTGTGCTTATGTTCCGCCCAGCACAACTCTTCTGGACGTATTAGATGTCAATGTGTGCGGGCGGGCGTTTCGGCACGGCAAACCTTGTCCGGAGATATTCCTGAATGCGGTGAAGGCGCTATATTTGCCGCCTGAAAGGTATGTTGTAGTCGAAGATGCTACATCAGAGTTCAGGCACGAAGGCGAATGGATATGAAGTGCATTCGCTTCAATTCCCGAAATTCCTAGCAATGTTTGAGCTTTTCTTTCGGATTCTACCCTTGCTTGGTTGACGCCTTGGAAACTCGGAGTATAATAGAAATAAGAGGGCCACAAATATGCTAGATGACCACAAGTACAGCATTGGGCGGCTCGTCGTCTACAAGCATTCGGACCCTAGACTTCCCAGGCAGAGCTACGGCCATTATGGTCACGAAAGGACCGTTGGCGAAATTCTGGCAGTCGAGGCGGTTTATGAGCCGACGCCTCATTGGGTCTACACTATCCGCAACGTGCGAAATCAAGAGATCACAAAGGTTGACGAAGATCAGATAAAGTTCGCTACGACTGTCGGCAGGCAGTGGCGGAGGGATTCTCAAGATGCCGAAAGCAAGTTAGAAGACGGCGTCCTTGCCGAAATGATCGCGAAAGCACTATCCAATCCGGAGCGTGCGGGACTACTGCGGTCCACATTAAAGGAGTTTCTATACAAAGAAGAGCTGGCCGCTAAAGCATCGCGCGAGGGAGCCAACTTGCCGGTCTATGTAGGCGACTACATTCGCGTGCGTGGAGATCTGCGTCAAGAGACTGAGGCGCTTCACAACCACTACGCCAAGATTCTGTCCGTCGAGCCGTCGGATATAGCTGGCATAGAAAACGCTCAAGCCAAACCTGGCCAACCGAGACTCTATCGAACACTGAAGAAATACAGGGTTATTTCGTCCGAGGGTATCGAAGCCGATATCTACGACGCCGAAATCAAACTGTTTTACACTGCCAACAGCCGAAAGATAATACTGAACTGGCGTGCCGCTACGCTTCTTGCCGAAGCATTTGGCGATGATCCGCCTCATCGTAACGACTTCGACTATCTCGCCGACCACATTTTTACGCGTGAGGAGTTGGAAGACAAGAAGCGGTCGGAGCTTGCACAGCTACTTGCTTCTATTCTCTATGTGAAAGGCAAGATAGGTTGGCGTGACTATATACGGCGCAATCAGTTCTTTGCAGGCGTTCCTAAGAGCCATCTTCTTGACAGTATCTTGGAAGTTTCGCGTTTCGACGCTAGACGCAACCGGCTAATGACTCGCGAGGAGATAGCAAAAAGGCGCGAGGAATATCGGCGACTCAAGGAACTATTGGGAGCAAACGATTGACGGATCGCGATGCCTGCTCGTGATCTCTGGATTTGCTTGAGTTTTAGAGCTCAAGTGCGAAAGCTGTCGATCTTGTTAGCGCCGTCTACCCACCGACCTTTAGGAGTTCGACCTCGAAGTGAAGCGTGGAGTTCGGTGGGATGTTGCCTAAGTCCTGTTCACCATAACCTAGCGAAGGAGGGATGATAAGCTCCCGGATACCACCGGGCTTCATCCCCACTACGCCTTCATCCCAACCCTTTATAACTTCACCTCGGCCCAAAGTGAAGCTGAAAGGATCTCTGCCCGGCTTGCGTGAGGAATCGAATACTTGCCCGTTATCCAGCCAACCTTTGTAGTGGACGGTAACCTTATCGCCAGCTTTCGCGCTCGTTCCCTTTCCGACTTTGCGATCCTTGTACATCAACCCAGAAGCAGTCTTGATGAAACCCTTTGGTACGCCGGCGTTTTTTACTACCGGCTCGGTAGGAGGGGTCGAGTCTTTAGACTCGACCGTTTGGTTGCTCACCGGCTTAGCGGGAGGATTTTCTACTTGTACAGCTCTGGTTATTTCAGGCTTTCCACTACATCCAGCAAGAACGAATATAGTTACGATTCCAATGATTGTTGCTATAGTAACTCTCATAGTTTAGACTTCCCTCTTAATATTTCTGATGAGCATGTTAATCTTCTACTAATTCCTAGTCAAGCGACAACAAGCCGCTTAACTCATCTGCCGATTATCAGCCTCACATACTAAAACTATATGAGCATCGTTATTTTAGTTTAATTCGGGTTTGGAAGGTCAAAGCTGGACAAATACGAAAGCTATATTGTCGAATTAGCTGTAAAACTAGATTGCAAGAAAGAGTAAACGATGGAGGCCCCGAGATTACAATGAAGTATAAGAACAAGCAAGGTAAGCGAGGCGATCAAGCAAGGCTAGAGGGCGTTGCTCCCGCTCAAATACTTAGAGACGACTTCGCAGCACTGGACGCTAAGACTGTTCTTAGGTGTTCTTACGACGTGGAGCAACTATTGCTAATGCAGTCGGTGGAAGGCCATGCTCACGCAGGACACGGTCTCTTTTATGGCAATAAGTATCCTAATACCACCATTGATGATGTCGCGAGGGCTCTTAGACTGGATCCGGCCATGGTCAAAGCCGACAGGCAGGAACTTATAGACGAAATCATTAACTTCGTAGAGCGGGTTATTTCAGGCGAAAAGATTAAGACGGCCTCCAATGACGAGGGCGACCCGTTGTTGAGATGTGGGATATTTAGACAACTCGACATAGAACCGCACGGTGTTTTGCAGGGACTTTACTTGGGAGGTTTGAGAGACGATGTCGAAATCCGCAAGTTGGCCAACCTTCGTTATGGAGTTGAAATGGGCTATGGGGAGTGTCGGTTGGTAAACCAAAGAGTGCTCCATCAGATTGGCTTGGACGGATATGAACTTTCACAGCGAGGGCACGAAGATGAGATTGAAGAATTTGAGAGAGCTGGCCTTTTTGCTGAAGATGGCGATACAAATGTGGCATTTATGTATGTGAGATACAAAGAAGGTCCCGGAGCATCGGACGACGCCGCAATAGTAATGGCCGGTAAAATGTTAGGCTTCTCCGCTGCTGTGGGATGTTTTCTTGCCGATGCTATTGACACTCTTGAGAAATACGTCCCCAAGTATAGCAACCAGGATTCAGAATTAAGTGCCTACATAGCGGATAACTATACTAATCTGGGTTTGACAAAAAATGATGCCGTCGATCTTGCATACCTGTGTGCTATACCTGAGGATATGGTTGGTAGGCTTCCGGATTGTAGCCTGAGGCACTTTCTTGAGGTCGACCGCAAGCATGATCAAAGTGCTTTGGAGAGCCACCTTGCGTATCTCGCAGGTCGGCCTTATACGCGCATGGAGCTCGACCACGGCGAGTGTGACAATGTAGAGTTCTACCAGTATATAGAAAAACGGTTTGCGGAATTCGAAAATATCAGACATCTATCTCTATCCAATGGCTCAGATTAGGCGGCATATTTATTTTTTTAGAATTAGATAATGAGCAGTAGAGCTATACCTCAGAAAAAGGATGTTTTTGGCTTATCCGGGCTGATGATGATATAATTCGCACATGTAATGCATGAGTTTTGATTCGGAGGATACTGAATGCGTGTTGCAATCACTACCACACTTGTTCTTTTAGTTATTATGTTGACCGCGGGCTGTGGCGGAGGCGGAGGAAACGGAACGTCACTGCCGCCAGGTACATTGGCCCAGTCTACCGACGGCAAAGTTGCAATTCTTGGCAATGCGAGTGCTGTTCCCGCAGGGGTAAGTTTGTCGGTTCAATCGAAGCAAGCAACACAGCTTTCTCCTGCTCCGAGCGGCACCGCTTTCGTCGCAGGGGCATTAGTGTCGCCAGCCAACACGGTGTTTAACCAGCCGGTAACGATAAAATTCATATTATCATCTCCGCTTGCTGCTGGAGAAGATGTGGATTTGTTCCACGTTGTTTCGGGTAATTGGCTGCAAGTAAACGGCACAGTTGTAAATATAGCCTCCGATAGGCTGTCTGTATCAGTGCAGATAAACAGAGTTAGCGCAGATGGCCAATTTGCTCTGTTGAAGATATAAGGGGCGCAATTACATAACGTAGGCACCTTAGATAGTGAGTTATCTAAGGTGCCCACAAACACAGCGTAGCTTGAGGACTAGGTAAGCTCAATATGTCCTGCGGCGCATAACTACTCCAACCGCGCCCACAAGTCCGGTCAAGACTGCCAGAATACCGCTTGGCTCCGGAATGTAGCTGTAAGTTATTTTCACTCGCGCAGGGGCATCCGCTTTGTAGTATGCGGCCATACTTCCCCCGGTGCTTGTAGGAATCCAATAATCTCTCAGAGCGCTAACTTCGAAGTTAACAAATCCACTTCCCACGTATTCTGCGAAATCTGTTGTCGGCACCGAGTAGGTTATCCAGGTCGGTGAGCCATGTAGGTATTGCTGGAACTTGGTGCCCGAATTGCCAGCCCAGTCTAGATTGTCGTCATGGGCTGGCATGTTTTCGAATGTGTGTGCGCGCTGATAAGTTTTGCTAACAAGCGTAGCGGTTCCTTTTTTAACCTGAGTCGTAATGCTCAGATCCACCGACAAATCCGACGGTACTTGTGCTAGGTTCTCGACTCCAATTTCGCAATCCATAGAAGTTTCGAGAGCGATTTCGATACCTGTGAGCAGGTTTATGTCGCCTCCGAACTTCGGCAGCGAAATCACTTCTACCCAGTTAACTCGCGATCCGAGCGTGCGTACCCAGTAATGTTCCTGGGTATCAGCACCTGCCCCGACGGCTAAGCAAAGCTGAAGTGCTGCTAGGATATAAAAGATGATCGCTATTTTCGACTTCCTCACCTTACATACCTCCAATCCTCTTAATGCGCTATACGCTGCAAGTGTCGTGCCAAACTGCTCGCCCTCTGACAACCGCAACCGATATTCGAGAACTCGCCAGGTTTTTGTGGACTTAAACGCGTTTGGTTGTCACCGATTGGAGCTCTGCAATAATCGTGCCAACAGATTCGATTGGGAAAAGAAAAACAAGAAAAAAAATAGGAAACTTTGTTGTTCTATTGAGGATCAAGCGCTATTCGTCAAGCGGCTCGTCTGAGGATTTCTCGTGCAGCTATCACGCCTGATGCGGAAGATTGCATCAGTCCGCGAGTTACTCCGGCGCCATCGCCTATTGCAAACAGATTGTTTATGGCTGTCTCCAGCTTATCGGAAAGCTGGAGGCGTGAGGAATAGAACTTCACTTCTACGCCATACAACAACGTATGACGACTGGCAACCCCCGGTGCAAGCTGATCCATAGCATGGAGCATTTCGAGGATACTGGATAAGTGTCTATATGGCAGCACAAAACTGAGGTCTCCAGGGACCGCATCGGACAAGGTTGGAGTGATGAGTCCACGCTCGATTCTGGCAGTGGTGGAACGTCGGCCGGACTCAAGATCACCTAATCTCTGTACGATCACGCCTTCTGAGATTAGATTTGCCAGGCTGGCAACATATCGGCCGTAAGTAATCGGTTCGTGGAACGGCTCCGTAAAAGAAACCGATACCAAAAGTGCAAAGTTGGTATTGCGAGTCTTTTTTCGCGCGTAGCTGTGGCCGTTGACGCTTACTACGCCGTTATGTCGTTCGATAACAACCTCTCCGTTAGGACAGACGCAGAACGACCGCACTTTGTCGTCGAACGATCGGGAATAATAAATCAGCTTAGGTTCATAGACGACATCGGTCAGCGGCTGCATGACGGCAGCTGGCACCTCCACTCGCACGCCGATATCGACAGGATTGGTTACCATCTTTAGGTTCAGCAGCTCAGCTTCGCGTGCAAGCCAATCGGCTCCAATGCGGCCCGGCGCGACTATAACATAATCGGCTTCTATTATTTCATTGTCAGCAGTTTGTACGCCGGTAACCTTGCCGTCTTTGGTCAGAATGTGTTCGACAGAGGTGTTCATTCGAACGTCTATTCGTTCACGAAGGGCGTCGCGCATTCGCATAAGAACTACCGGGCACATTTCCGTACCAAGATGTCTGACCTCTGACAGCACGAGCTTGAGTCCAGCAAGCTGGGCTTTGTGTTCTATAGCCAGAACTTCATCGGAATCCGCGCCGTATACCTTCAGTGGCCCACTATACTCTAGCCACATTCTATCAACTTGCAGCAAGAGCTTACGCACGTCCGCTTCGGACAAGAGATTTGTAAGTTGCCCGCCCACTTCCGGCGACAATGTTAGCTTTCCGTCGGAGAACGCCCCTGCGCCTCCCCATCCTGATAGCAAACTGGTCTTCCGATCTCTTTGGTCGATATCAGGGCCTTTGTCGATTAGGCAGACGCTCGGGCCCTTCGCCTTGGCAAGCTCAAGCGCGGCGAATATTCCGGCAGGTCCCGCACCAACTATAACAACATCATACCGCATGGCATAAATAATCTGTTACTTAACGAATCAGGCTCGATTGCACCTGGCTATCTATTTACCTTCGACTTTTCTCTTTATCGCCATCAGCATGTTATCTACATTTTCTTTCATCTTCTTAGCGATAATACCCTTAATAAGTGCACCAACCAGCGGAACATCGTATTCGACCTCGATTTCGGAGTCAAACCGCGTCTTTCCGCCCAGATCTGTGAACTTCCAGAAGCCAGAGTACTTGGAATAGTCACCTTTCACCAGAGAGAACGTGCATGTAAGGGCCTCATCGTCCCATACATCCTTTTCAGTCCATTTGACCGTTGTCTTGAACTCTTTAACAATTCCCACCCACTCGCTGAGGACCACTCGGCCGTCTTCGCTCTTCTCAATCACTTTGACACTCTTCAAGTCCGGCATAAACTCTGGAAACGATTCTATATCTTTAGCAAGAGCATAGACTTGCTCGACAGGTCCTTCTATATCAATGGTGCTATGAATTACGGCCAATTGCAACCTCCCAAAAAAGACCCGGAGTACAAATTGCCCCGGGTCTTTAAATTTTATCTATGAATAATCAGATGTGCAATTACTTAGACCAATTGCCCAATCTGCGCTTCAGCTCTTGCTGCTCTTCTACAAATTCCTCAGGCAGCTCATAGCCAAACTGATCGAAGAATTTTTGCATTCCTTCCAACTCGTCTACCCAATCGTCATGATACACTTCAAGGCACTTTTGCACTGCTTCGTCTGAGATTTCGAGTCCTTCCAAGTTGAGCGATTCCTTCGTTGGTACATAGCCGATGGGAGTCTCCACCGCTTCCGCCTTGCCTTTGCAGCGGCGAATAATCCAGTCTAGTGCTCGCAAGTTTTCTCCGTATCCGGGCCATAGGAAATTGCCGTCCTCATCTTTGCGGAACCAGTTGACGTGGAATATCTTCGGCGGGTTCGGTGCCCACTTGGGAACATCCAGCCAATGTCGGAAATACCTTGCCATATTGTAGCCGCAGAATGGAAGCATAGCCATCGGATCACGCCTAACAACGCCGACTGCGCCGCTTTGTGCTGCGGTGGTCTCGCTTGCCATAGTAGCCCCTACGAATACTCCATGTTGCCAATTGAACGCTTCATACACAAGCGGAGCAACTCTTGCCCGTCGTCCACCAAACAGAAAAGCCGATATCGGCACACCCTTCGGATCTTCCCAGTGTGGAGATATTACCGGGCACTGGCTCGCAGGTGCGGTGAACCTAGCATTAGGGTTTGCTCCCGGCTCGCCGGATTGTGGTGTCCAAGGCTCACCTTTCCAATCAATGCCTTCGGCAGGCGGATCTACGCCCATGCCTTCCCACCAGACAGTGTTTTCTGGTGTAAGGAGGACATTCGTATAAATGGTGTTACGCTTGATTGTCTCCATCGCGTTCGGGTTGGTCTTATAGTTTGTGCCGGGGGCAACTCCAAAAAATCCTGCTTCTGGGTTAACTGCCCAAAGTCGACCATCGGGACCAGGTCGCAACCATGCTATATCGTCACCTACTGTAAACACCTTGTAACCCGACATAGATTCCGGCGGAACCAACATTGCCAAATTCGTCTTGCCACACGCCGATGGGAACGCCCCGGCAACGTATGTGATGTCCCCATCCGGACTTTGAATACCCATGATGAGCATGTGTTCAGCCAGCCAGCCTTCCAACAATCCAAGGTAACTGGCAATGCGGAGAGAAAGACACTTTTTGCCTAGAAGTACGTTGCCTCCGTAACCGGATCCGTAGCTCCAAATTGTGTTGTCCTCTGGAAAGTGAAGTATGAACCGGCGCTCTATATCCAGTTCACCTTTGCTGTGTAGACATTTTGTGAACTCGCGATCCGTACCAAGCTCGTCGATGGCGACTTGTCCCATCCGCGTCATTATCCGCATATTCAGGACTACATACTTGCTGTCCGTTAGCTCAATACCGATCTTCGTGAAAGGCGAACCCGCCACTCCCATCAAGAATGGGACAACGTACATTGTGCGTCCGCGCATAGAGCCGTCAAACATGGCACCTACTTTAGAGTAGGCTTCTTTGGGGTCCATCCAGTTGTTGGTTGGACCGGCATCTGCTTGAGTCCTACTGCAAATGAACGTAAGATGCTCCGTGCGCGCAACGTCATTTCGGGCAGTACGATGCAGCACACACCCAGGAAGCTTTTCTTGGTCTAGGAGATGAAGCTCTCCTTCGCTGATCGATTCCTGTTGAAGCCGCTCTTTTTCTTCTTCGGAGCCGTCACACCATACCACGCGATCAGGCTTGCAAAGAGCGGCCATTTCTTCAACCCATTTTACTGCTTGCTTATGCCGAATCATACCCAATACTCCTTTTTTTGATCGGCAGCGGCAAAAGGCAAAAAAAGCCGAAGACCATCGCTTGAGCGCGCATGGCTTTCGGCCTCTCTCTCGGGCGTTGAAGGCTCATTGTTACAGGTTAGAACGCAAAAAAGGTCACGCTCGCGACAACTTTCCAACCTGTAACTTGAAAACCTACAACTAGCTGAGCTATTTTTTAGAGAGTCCCTAATCGCCGCGCCAGGCAACCCGTAGGTCGCCGTTTTAGTGATTTAGGACCAATATAGATTGTATGCCAAGCTGATGAAGAAAGTCAATATCAAGATAGGCCAGCATCGTTTGCAGTTTTTGTGAGACTCGACGAATAATGTGCGTTAACGGCACATTCTTTGTACAGTTGTAACCGGCCGGTTCTTTCCGGCCGGTTACCTGGGAGCGGGCAGGGAAGCAATTCTTTAGCTATCCACTTAGAACGAAATCCCGATTTAGGTCAGGGTAAAGCCTCAGGCTACATTGGTGCCGATCGTCAATACGACAAAGGCCACCACGTAGAGCCCAATGGCATACAGACATGCCCTTCGGGCAAACTCAGGATTCCTTCGCCTGTAAAGCTCCACTGCAACTACAAATGGCACAAAACTAACCAACTTTACCAGCACAAACGTTGCCGGAGAGTGTCTTATACAGGCCGCCATAATGGGATTCTGTTCCGTAGCCATTCCGTTGAGCACCAGATACAAAGTGGTTAACATGTCCGCCAAACAAATGGCTATTAGCACGATACTTTCGATACTGATTTTCAATCTCATCCGGCAATCCTTTCCCTTGGGCTTACACCAAAAGAATGTCCAAAAACCGTGCCAGGAGAACCTGAGCGTAATACCAGTTAATTGCAAGAGTGGGGGGCGGATTGGTCGCCGCCGAGGGGGTTAGTACGCTTCAAACCGGCTCTTCATCAACTTGCGATCGACTGGATTCTAACACACTCGGCAGTAAACTCAGTCATGGTTGGTTTTAAGAAGCCAGAGCATATTGAGTCTATAGTTGCCGGCAGGCGATATAGTTTTGCAAAACGTAGACTGGTATAAAATAGCAAACGCAATGACTGGGGTAAAATAAGCAGTCGCAGCTTGGCTCGCCTATCAACTTATCTTTTCTTCTGCGCCGTTTTCATCGCCGCTGATCGATCCAAGGTGACATGTATCGTTTAGAAGTCGGATGCCTGGGTTCGATCCGGTTTCGAGAATGCTCAGGCTTGCGTTGTAGAAGTGCAGCATTCTATATGCAGATATAGGCAATTCCAGCAATGCTATAACAAGACCGCGAAGTGATCCGCCGTGACCGACAATAAGAATGTTTTCGTCGTTCTCGTGCTCTCTGGCAATTATTTCTAGAAACTCCGCGCACCGTGCGACAACTTCTTCCAGGCTCTCAGCTCCAGGTGGGCGTCGGCTTGCAGGCTCACGTCGCCAAATGTGAAGCGCTTCGGGGAACCGTTCGGCGACCTCCTCACGCGTCAACCCCTGCACAACCCCAAGGTTGGCTTCTCTCAGAAGCGGCGTTGTCCGAACAGGAAGTTCGTGCGGCGTAGCGACGATCTCTGCGGTCGTTCTTGCCCTAGCTAAGTCGCTAGAATAAATTGCCGCGAAGGTCTCACCTGATAACCGCCGTGCGATCATCTTTGCTTGGCGCACTCCAAGACGAGTCAACGGAGCGTCGAGATGGCCTTGTATACGTCCCTCTGCGTTGAAGGTAGTTTCACCATGTCTTACTAGGTATAGAAGCGCCATTTGGTCTGCAGATTCCTCAAAACGAAGCAAGAAATCGTCGATTAACGTATTCTGATATTGCTGCGACTAATGCTAGATCATATCTCTCCCTGTCTCAGCGTGCCAAGTTCCTTGCCTTCCTTAGTTACTCGTAATGAACCGAACTGAAGAACGCGAACAGCAGAGACCGTTCTTATAGGCGAGAGCACAAAAACAAACCGCTGTTTGAAATCGATCGCCTGAATCAAGCCCACATTTATAGTATTCGCATTCTCATCCGCAAGCCCAACTAGCAAGTTATGAAGGCGATCAGCCGGAATAGTCAATATTTTTTTTGTCTTGAATTGCTCTTCTAGAACTGCTAAGTCTTTTTCGGCGCATTGCTTTTCAGAAACAGCAAATATCCCCTTGTCCGTTACTTCCGCATGAAGAATGCGACATTTAAGGGTTTCTTCCATAAACTTCATGTATTGCCATTTCAACGGACGCCCGGTTCCCAACCACGTATTCCAGGTAGATACCGAGTCCAGGTGTATTATGTGACCAGGCGCATCAAAGAAATGATTGTAGAAGTTCAGACTACGACGGGCTGCGCGAAACTCTTGCGGCTTGCGTTGCGCAAGTTCTGAGGACTGAACTCTCCGAACCCTAACATCCGCAACTCTTGCAAACGGACGAAGCAAATGCTCCACTTCTCGTCGCTTCTGCATGCCGATAAGATAATCGGGGCGAACCAAGTCGGCCTTATAAGTCTTTAGACGCCTACCGAAAGGCCCGTCGATCATGCCAGTAGTATCGAGCACAATAAGTCGGGCCCCCATTTCGCGGGCTGCATCTACCATCCGTCGCGTGCCAACTACACACTCCAAAAGATGGCCCATAGGAGACGTTACTCCTACGAAGTATAATCGCTTTGGACTGATGTCAGAGAGGGCTTCGATGGGCTTATCGACAACGCCCATACCAATTGTGCCCGGAGCTCCAATCTCAGATTGGCCTATATCCGCATCTACAACGGCTGTGGGTACCTCTGCCTCAAACCCGGCATTGGCAAGTTCAACGCAAAAGCGCGTCTTCCCCGTATCAACACCACCTATCACCATAGCAACTCCGGGGTTAGCAACGATTTCTGCGATAATTTCTTGCCACTCTGGAGTAGTACTCATACTTTAAGCTCTTTAGGCCAAAATGGAACCAAATTCCTGCATTCGCAAGTCTCCGAAGTAAAGAATGCCCATATTGGGAGGCATGTCCAAATGATGCGCATCAAATTGTACCTGATTCTTGCTGGATTTGCAGCAATCTATGGTATTTACGCTATTGCTACGGTTGACCGAACAGACGATAGGCAACAGATAAAAGTGCTAATACAAAATGCCGTCGATTCAGCACAAAAACGCGATATAGGCAATGTTATGTCATGTGTTTCGAAAGCTTACAAAGATGAGAATGACATCAACTACGATCGCCTACGTTTACTGGCTGCCCGAGCTTTCCGCGCTGACTTTCAATACAGGATAAGAGCCAACCTGAAAAGCTTGCAAATTAGGGGAGAAAAAGCAACAGTTGAGCTACATGCGTTGGTTGAAGATTTTAACGGCACAGAGCTCTACAATCGCCACATCACGCTCATACTTCGAAAAGAGCCTGCCCGCCACATGCTGTTTTTGCCAGTGAAGGTCTGGCGAGTGATAAGCACGCGAAACTTGGGACTAAGCTATGAGATGTAGCTACCAGATGCCTCCCAAGAACTCACCGCCGAACTCAAACTTCACGTGCCCGTCCAGGTAAAGCACATTACCACCGGCATTAGGATCTTCAATAAGAACCTTCTGGCCAGCGTCAGCGTATCGTCTTGCTTTTGTGACTGTAAAAATGTGGAACGGCAGGGCATCACGTGCAGCCCCTATCTTGCTTGGTTTCGGAAAACTTGAAAGCAGTCGTCCACTAAGCAGATCAGTGCCTTTTAACCTCCTGCCGTCCGGTGAAACGTTACCATCATAGGGATCCTCGTGTCCTAATCGCCATTGATAGCTTAAACCGAACTTCGGATATATGCACTGAGCATAAAGGGAACTACTCTTGTCAAACTTGCCGTTCTTGAGGGGCGGTACAATCTTGTCACTAGGGCAACGCAAGACGTCGAAAATGTCGTAGCTAGCCTGGGGATTCAAAGGTTTGCCCAAAATGTAAGGAAGCAGCAGATAGTGTATCTGTCTAGTTGGATTATCCGGATCGTTCCTTTTTGCGGGATCTATCTAAATGGGCTGACCAGGCCACTCGAAAGTTGCATAAAAGTTTATCGGTCTGGCATCCGGTATGAAGCCATTCCACTGATCGCAATACATTGTCAAGGCTGAATAGATTTGTCGCAAGTTAGAAGAACACGTAGTTACGCGCCCTTGCTCTTTAGCTCGGAGCATAATTGGAAAAATATCGCCGCCAGGATCGCTAAGATAGCAATTACCACCAGAAGCTCAATGAGCGTGAATCCCAGTCGACGCGGTTTCATTGTAAGCTCACCTTATCTCTTGCCTGCAACCCTCACTTACATATTATCCCATAGTAGGTGTTTTGACAATATGAAGCGCTTAAATTTTTTATCGGCAAAACAAATCGGATAAAACAGGAGCGTTTTATAGTCATATCTTAGCCAATCTGCCGTTTTTTGAAGTTATACCGATATTGGCTAGCAGACAAAACTACGCTACTCAGCGTTTCGCAGCAGCTTTCAGTTCTGCAACAACATCGTAGGCAACGGTTACACTTCCTATTCCGCCGTGATGTCCTCCTTCTATGCAGTGGGCATCGGATCCACCGGTAACTATAAGTCCGCGCTGTCTTGCAAATTTATCATAGTACTTGCTTGCTGCCGCAGGGTGGTCTGGATGATACACCTCTATAGCTTTAAGCCCCTCAGAAATCAATTCCAAAAGCAAGCTATCATCCTTCAGTTTAGCCACGTGAGCGCAACAAGCTACGCCGCCAGCTTCAATTACCATTCGCACCGCATCCCGCGGACTCAATTTGAATCTTTCTACATAGCCAGGTGCACCTTCCACTAAATATCGACCGAATGCGGCATCGATCGATGGCGCTGCCCCAATCTCGCACAGGGCTCTTGCTACGTGGGGACGGCCTATCGCACCTCCATCAGCCAGTTCGGCAACTCTCTCGAAATCAAGAGGCACTCCGGCAGCTCGCAATCGCTCGACCATCATTCTTCCGCGCTCCCAACGCGCTTCATTGAGAACCCTAAGCTTTTCCACGAGTGAGGTATCATTGTGATTAATGAAATAGCCTAATATATGGACTTCGTCGCCTGATCCATATACTGTGCTAATCTCAATAGCTGGTACTATTTCGATTCCAAATTGTCTACCCGCATCCAGAGCTTCATCTATACCATCTACAGTGTCGTGGTCGGCTATACCCACTGCGGCAAGTCCGATGTCTTTAGCGACTCGAACTACTTCCGTGGGAGTTAACGTGCCATCGGACGCTTTAGTATGAACATGAAGGTCTGCTCTTTGTTCCATTACGCCTTTAACTTACCCGCTGTGCGCATAGCCTCCTGCTGCAATATCCAGCTGCAATATAAGGAGTTTTTGAATCAAGTATTTGTTGTTTTGATTTTACCGTTCTTATTGGTTCCAATCGACCAATATCTAAGCTAAGACTCGCTGTTTATCTAGAAGTGCGCCTCGAACACCACGCCGTCGTTCGTATCTATCAATATGCGGTAAACTAATAGAAACGCTGCCGTTTCGCTGTCGTCTTTATAATATTTATACGTATGAAGTTTGCGTAGTTGATATACTTACGAAGGTCGGTGGCTGATATGCGAGCTTCGAAATGCTGGTGGAAAACGATATGCCTATTACAGATCACGTGCTGGGCGTTGCTGACATTGATGATAAGCGCAACTGCCTACGAGTCTGGCGATCCAATACCGGATAAAAGAGTCGCAGTCATAGATTTGAACATCTCCGGAGAATATAGCGACCAGGTTAGACACTGGCTTCCCGCGCTGATTGAAGACAGATTACTCAAGGAAGGTTGGACCCTTGTAGTGCGTGGCGAACGTCTTCGGCCAATTCGAGAGGAATACAACTTACCCGGGGTCAAGCCCGAAACGAAGCTTCCGGATAATGAATTGCTTGGTGCGACGGCGTTCCTCGAGCTCAATGCACGAGTTCAGGTAAAGGATATTCAAGGCGTTGTTGGTTTTAAGTATTTTACGCTAGGTGATTACGCTCGCGCAACTGTCGATTTAAACGGACGGATAATCGATCCTGCTACCGGGGTTCTTAAGTCTTCGGTAAGCGTAGGAGGAAGTGCCGCCGGGCTCAAAACGGCTCTAGTGGTAACGCCTGGCTATGATTGGCGAATTGGAGCAGGAGGCTATAACCTGCGCGGGGTGCGTGAAACTCTTGTCGGCAAGGCAGCGGACGAGGCGGCGAGCCGCTTAGTCGATAAGCTAAAAGCATTGTATCCCTCAATACCTGGACGAAATACAGCAAGCGTGGCAAAAGCAATGGCGTCGTTTGTACAGCCTGCGTCAACAACGATTGTTGCAACTTCGACGGAGCGAACTATTCTGATCGAACTGCCCGACACTGCTGCTCCGCAAATCGGAGATAGATACGGTGTCTGGCGCGGAGACAAACTGATTGCTGAGGTAGAAATTACCCGACTGGCAGGCAAACGAGCTGAGGCAAAGATAATCCAACAAGAATTGCCCATTCAGCCAACAGATGTAGCACGCAGGATACCAATGGTAATAAAGGCTGAGTAAAGAATAATCCTCAGCATTTGCGCAAGCGGGGAACGGGTGCTATAATCGGGGCCAACTGGGCATTGAGTTCTGGTGATTGAAGGCGGAATCAAGAAATGCTTGCGCGCGTTATTACCGGTGTAGTTGGAATACCCATTACTGTAGTTATCATCTTATATCCTGGCGGCCTGCCGCTCACTGTTGCGGCTGCTGTTGTAGCTTTGTTGGGTGGGTTTGAATTCTACAGCGGCGTACGCAAAAGCGGTGCCAGGCCCATAACATGGACAGGCCTTGTCGCAACAGTACTGTTCGTCATTGCCGCACGCGTCTCCGCCGGCGAGAACACATCGAATGTCTTCGCCGCACTATTCACGCTCTTAATTATCCTTTCGTTCCTGGTCGAGCTTTTGCGGTCTAACCGCGCTCCGCTTGCGAACATCGGTGTTACTGTAATAGGAGCAGTATATGTTGGCTGGCTGATTTCGCACATTGTGATGTTGCGCGGTATCGAAGGTCGCAACATCACACTATGGTCCTACAGCGAAGAGCCGGGCGCATGGCTGTTGATGTTTGCTTTCATCTGCACGTGGGCTTGTGACACAGGAGCATTCACAATTGGAAGGCTTTATGGCAGAACAAAGCTTGTACCAAGGCTTAGCCCAAACAAGACTCTCGAAGGATCGGTTGCTGGCTTGGTGTGCTCTGTGTTGGCAGCGGCGCTATTCGGCATCGTTATTGATCTACCTCCCAAACATGCGCTGGCACTTGGTGCGATTATCGGATTGATGACTCAGCTTGGAGACCTTTCTGAGTCTGCGATTAAGAGAGAACTACGAATCAAAGACTTCGGGAATCTGCTACCCGGCCATGGCGGAATTCTAGATCGTTTTGACAGTCTTCTGTTTACCGGTCCGGCTACATACTATTACACTGTCTTTCTCTTGCGCGGTTGGTTAGGATGATAACAGTTTAGGTTTCGATCCGAGGCAGCTAGTTTCTCGGCATCGTTTTATCGACGACCTGCCGGGGTATTATCGTTTGGGAAAGCCCTGCCTGCTTGTAATAACCCTATGGCAGAGATGGTATCGGAGATGGAAGCTTCGTGTGGTAGGAACCTAGAGCTTCGAATACCGGCCGATACGCGCTATATATCTTTAGTGAGACGGGGGATCAGAAATCTAGCCGAGTCGGCCGGCTTTACCCGAGAGGATGTAGCGGATGTTGAAGTAGCCGTAGGCGAGGCAGTAACCAACTCGGTCTTACACGGAAGCCCTAAAGGCGCTGCTGGTGATGTGGTAGTAAAGTGTAGAATGATTGAGGACTACCTAGTAGTTGAAGTTGAAGATCAAAGCCCTGCGGAAAAGCTGCCAGCACAATCTGACGGATGCGATCCTTACCTTGAACGAGGTCGAGGTGTTTTGATGATGCGTGCGCTAATGGACGAGTGTCATGATTGCCGTACCGAGCGTGGAATCAAGATTACGATGGCCAAGCAGCTAACCGCCCGCACCGAGACAAAAGATCGTAAATCATAAGCTATTTGCTTTATCGGCTGATCTGAGCGCCGCTATCGCTTGGTCTGCGTTTTCAAAGCAAACAAGGTCGTCACTGGCTTGTATTGTGTTGAGGATCTTCGTCAAAATTCCGTGACAGCCTGCCAAATAGAGATTTTTGTCGAACTCGCGAAGGGCGTTCCTAACTGATAGCATAGCAGCCACGCCAGTGCTGTCCACGTACGAAAGCAGGTGAACGTCCATAATGATATCCCTGCGGCGGCTTATTATTTCTTGTAGATCCGCGAGAAAAGAAGGCGTTGAAGAAGCATCAAGTTCGCCACAAAGATACACTATGGACGCATTGGTTCCCTCCACATCGCTTGTCCAAGTTGTGAAGATATCCTCGTTTTCCGACACAGACATTTGGCCTATCCGACAACTACGAAAAGCTCATTTGGTTGAGTTCTCCCGAAAGAATATGTCCAGCAAATAGGTGAGCTAAACATTACTAACGCTCGTTAATTTTAGAATTCCGCTTATAGCGACGACCTAACACCGCTCAATAATAAGAGGTTGACATCAACACGGGCTATCAGTATAGTGTTGCTCGAAAAAACGTTGTAACCGTTGGATCATCAATTATGCTTAAAGCTTTCTGGACTTGGGATCCTGTATCGAGCGGCACATATCGAGCGTTCGATGAGCCGTATGCCTACCGGAACAATAAATGGTTCTTTGATAAGAGTGTCTGGCAAAAGATGTTCCGCGTGATGAGCGGCTGCGGCTTTAACGCGATGATATTGGCCAATACTCATCCGTTTCCGTTCATGCTCGATCTGCCAAAGTATCCAGATGCGCGCGTTCTCGATGAGCATACGCTGCGCGAATATCAGCGAATGCACCACTGGATATTCGAAACCGCACTTGATTACGACATCGCACCGTATTTGTTATTTTTCAGCATTTATTATCCCGAACCAATGCTAAAAGCCCGCGGCCTTACTCCTAACGAATCGATTTTGCCGACAGACTTCGCGATTGAGTATACCCATTACTGCGTACGGGAGTTGCTTACTAACTACACCGAGCTTGCTGGTATATTTGGAGATGCCAGCGAGAACATAGTTGATAAGCGCGAACAGTTCATTCAGCAGGCCATCGTGGATGCTGTTGATGCAGTGCGCCCTGATGCTGCACTTTACATACGCGGTTGGTGTGGAGACGCGCAGGGCTTCGTCAATCATATCAAGCGTAGAGGAAACAAGCCCATTCGCTACTCGGTTAAGTATACCTACGAACATCTTGTAGATTCCAATCCGGACCCTGTTTTTACCCGATGGTTGGAGATAGCCGGAGCTGAAAACGTCGCTGCTGAGTTCTGGATTTCCAACTTCGAACCTTGGACAAGCTTCTCTTTCGACACTGTCGAAGGTATTTTGCAGAATCTCGAAGAGCTTGGGTGCGACGGTTTTTCGATTCAACCCTTGTCACTCTACGAATGGCCCAAAACCTCTGACGAGTTTATCAAGTTTCAGTTCCAGCGCGATCTGGTTTGGTACAGCGTGTGGGGCGGACAATCGATCGAGCAACTTTTGAGCCGAGGACATCCCAAATGGCTCCTTAGAAACAGCAAGCTAGTATCCGGATTTCAAGCCGGTTCGCGAATACTCGAATTACTCGCGCTTTATTTCGCGGGCGATAAGCAGAACCAATGGCACCCACAATTCTGCTCCGTACGCGACTACGACGGCCCATCGCGTCTTTTTTCAATAGAAGACATGCTCAGCCTAGAAGACCAGCCCGTGTTTTGGGGACGCAATTGGTGGCAGGAAATCACTGGAGATCCGATAGTAAGCTTGAGCGATTACGTTAGGTTTGGCACTCCGGAGGGTGCTTACGGTCCTGAGGAGCTTATCGAAGAGCTTGCCGATCTTGCAGATCAAGCTGTCGCCGCGGGCGAGAAAGGAATGCGAAGCGCATCCGGCGAGAAAGAATTGCCTTCATTCGCGCGTGATGCCTTCTGTCAGGGTATGCTAGGCCATTTCTACGTAGAGCGTATTCGTGCTGCCCTAGCCCATGCCAGAGACAACAATGCCGAAGCACTGGATCATATGGCTCGCGCTATCGGAATCTATCGCGAAATTCGCGCAGTCGATAATTCTCATCGTGGTCCATTCAGGGTTGTTATCGGTCGTCATACGATTGTCGGTGACTGGAATGATACAATACGCGCTCTCGAAAACGAATTTGCAGACGCTTCAACCGGTCTGTTCGAGCGAGGAAGAAAATACCCTGTTCACAAAGAGGAAGGCGTAGAGGGTTATTGACGACTTATTTTGCATCTAGCCGAACGACTTCTGATGTTGGAATCGGCTTGCTGTTCAGACTAATCCCACGACAAACGAGTTATGTATACTCTTTTCTTAGGGAAAACTGTGTGTTGAACACGCAATCATACTTTATTTTGGAGGTTCCGGATGTTACCAAAGTCCTTGAATAGATTCACAAACTTCGCTTTATTTTTCCTGATTCTGCTGACAACAGCAATATCGACTACAACATGGGCGCAGCAAACATCTAGTGTCAAAGAGGTTAAACTTGAAAATGGTCTTACTGTGTTGCTTAAGGAAAATCATGCAGCGCCTGTTTTCACTGCACAAATATGGTTCAAGGTCGGTTCACGCAACGAGCATACTGGGATCACCGGTATTTCGCATATGCTTGAGCACATGCTCTTTAATTCCAGCAAGAACTACAAGAAAGGCGAAATAACGCGAATTATTCGCGAGCGCGGTGGGATCGAAAATGCTGCCACCTGGACAGACTTTACCTATTATTGGCAGCTTCTTTCCAGCGAGCACTTGGAGTTGTCGTTGAAGACGCTTGCCGAGCGTGTAGGCAACGCTTTGCTTTTGGAAGATGAGTTCCAAAAAGAGCGTGCTGTGGTTCTTTCAGAGTTGGAAGGCAAACAAAATGATCCGGATTGGCTGTTATATGAAAGTCTTTGGGCGACGGCTTTTATGGCACATCCGTATCGGTGGCCTACAATCGGTTGGCAATCGGATGTGCAAAACATTGACATAAACCAACTGCGTACATACTACAAGACATATTATCATCCGAATAACGCAACACTGGTATTGGTGGGCGACTTTGATACGGACAATGCTCTCCGGCTTGTAAAGAAATACTTCGGCAGCAAGCCCGCGGGTAAACTTCCAAGGCCAGTCTATACAACAGAACCCCCGCAACGAGGACCGCGCACGGTAGAAGTGCGCAGAGAAGGCAATGCCGCACGAGTCGAGCTCGGATATCATATTCCAAGTCTCACCGATGATGATACTTATGCGCTTATGATACTCGACCAAGTCATGAGCGGAGGCAAATCTTCAAGGCTTTATCAGGCATTAGTCGAAACCCAACTTGCTACATCTGCATGGTCAAGTGCGGGCAGTCGTCGTGACCCTGCGCTTTTTATGTTCGGCGCTACGGCCAGACAGGGAGTAACCGCCGAAGCCCTTGAGAAGGCCATTCTCGAACAAATTGAAAAGGCAAAAGTCGCTCCGCCGACCGCAGAGGAAATACAGGCCGCAAAGAACCAGCTTGAGGCATACTTTGTTTTCCAAAACGACAGCGTATCTGATCAAGGAGAACAGCTCGGCTACTACAACACGCTCGCTACGTGGCAATATGGCGAGAACATAATATCTAAAATCAAAGCCGTTACTCCCGAACAGGTTCAGGCTGTTGCCAAAAAATACTTTACCGATAACAACCTAACTATTGGCCGCTTCATCCCTGTCAATTACGAAAGTCAACAGACGTCAAATGTAACCATACCAAGACGTACGTCGAAGGACATCGAGCAGAAACCGAAAAGCGGTGAATCGTTGTCTATAGGAATCACATCGAAGACAAAATATCTCGGAAAATCGGGGTTCTTGACGGAACTTAAAGCAGGTCCTGGTGAAGTCGCAACAAATACCTCTTCCAAAATCTCAAAATCTCGATCTTCAAATCTAATCCGCCCTCACCGTGAGGTACTTCCCAACGGTATTACTGTTATTGTTCACGAAAATCATTCCAACCCAACCGTTGCCATCGCTGGAAACCTGAAGGCGGGCAGCTATTTTGACCCGCCCGGCAAAAAAGGTGTCGCTTCGTTGACAGCCAATATGCTCAGCCGCGGCACAAACAAGCGAACGGCTCTGGAAATTGCACGCGAGATCGACTTCGTTGGCGCAACCATCGGAACGAGCGCGGGAGTGGAATCAGCAGACTTCAATGCAAGAGCACTCAAAAAGGACCTGCAGCTTGTTATGGATATTCTATCTGACGAGCTTAGGAACGCGACATTCCCTCAGGACCAGTTCGACAAGGCTAAAGGAGAAATGCTTTCCAACTTGGAACAAAGCAAGGAGTTGCCGGAAGCGCGTGCCTTTCGAGCTTTCTACAACAGTGTGTTTCCCGCAGGGCATCCTTATCACGAGTTGACATTCGAGCAAGCGCAGGCTGAGCTTCAAGCGATCACGCGGGACGATCTTATTTCGTTCCACAAGAAATACTATAGACCGGATACGATGATCATTGTGATCGCAGGAGATGTAACGTCTGCTGAGGCCATCGAACTGGTCAAGCGCTATTTTGGCGACTGGACGGCAAGCGGTCCTAAGCCAGAAATAAACATTCCAAACGTCGAACCACAGAAAGAACCGGTCAGGATCGTCATTCCGATGGCAGACAAGAGCGAAGTGAGTGTTGTGTTCGGACATGCTCTGGGTGTTCGCCGAAGTGATCCCGATTTCTACGCCGTACGAATTATGAACCAAATTCTCGGCGGGGCTGGGGCGCTTGCAAGCTTGCTAGGTGAGGACATACGCGAAAGACAAGGCTTGGCCTACGACGTTTACTCAATATTCGATGCCACTCTTGGCGCAGGACCATGGTATGCCACGTTGGGCACGAACCCGAAGAATGCAAATAAGGCCATAGAATCGCTAAAGCGTGACATCCAAGAGTTCAAAACAAAAGGTGCGACGAAGCGTCAGTACGAACAGGCCAGAGAATTCATCATAGGCGTCTTCCCTATAGCATTGGAAACTAACGCCGGCATCGCCCGAGTGCTGCTGAGCGCTGAGTTCTATGGGCTCGGCATGGACTACTTGGCTAAATACGCAAAAATCTATCGCTCGGTAAC